>FZPS01000229.1_pt142 | contig 58767 bp, 48 predicted proteins | sample 1817821 | NCBI WGS metagenome assembly FZPS01 (sample SAMEA104158645, study PRJEB21678) | metagenome | place: Germany | collected 2015-04-21 | reverse complement strand
CGGGGGTTGCAGGTATTGGTTTGTAACCTTCGAGGCATGGTGTGCTGATAGGTGCCCGTCTATTTGGCCAGGGAAGGCGTAGCCATCCCCGTTGATGCAGGCCCTGATTATTAGCCGGTCTATGGGCTCTAATAGTGGCACTAGGCGGATACGCGCCCCTTTGCCGCGAACTCGTAGCGTGCGCCCGTATAAATCTTCTTCGATGTCTTGAATGTGTATTTGCACTATCTCTGCTACGCGCAAGCCAACCGAAGCGGCGAGAATGATAATTAGCCGCTCTCGCTCTGGTGCTTGATCTAGAGCGTCTGCAAGTACGTTCTCTGGGCATGGTCGCGGTGGCGGAACGGTGCGGCGAATTCTTGGCAATACTGTTGCAGCGTTTGGTTCTGGTCCTTGCACGTAGGCGAAGAACATGCGCATCGAACTGTAATATGAGTGCCTTGTTTCTGGTTGCCAGGACTTTTGAGACACCCATGCCAGTAGGTGTTCTGACTTAATCTGTTCAGGCGATACTTCAGGGAATGCTCGCGCTAGCCGCCGCACATGGTCAGATCGCTTTATCAGCGTGCCACTGCTAAGATTTCCTGCTTTTAGGATCGCCATCCATTCATTAATCGGTTCACGCCACAGTGATGGAGTTTTTAACGCGCGTGGATCGTTTTCATTTCTCATGAAAACCAACTCAGCATAAATGGCTATATGACTATAAATAAGCGTTTTGAAAGCGGCCCAGATGTAGAGACGCTGGCGTTGCTGGGGTTGCTGGCGTGGCTGGTATCGCTGGTGTGGCTGGTAACTCTGGTAAAAAAAATTTTGCCAGGCTACAGCGATGGCGCGGGCGATAGCGGCAAGACCCGTGGGTTCCGGGTTCGATTCCCGGTGGGCCCACTCAGTAGATACCCCTGCGAGAGTGTACTGCTCCCCATTAGTTGGACTGAGAAATCAGTTACCGACTAGTGGGGAGCAGTACAGAGCGGGGGTTTTCTCGTGTCTAATCGTAAGTCCTGCGTCAGGCAATGCAAGAGCTTCTTCGATTTTGTCTAGAGGCTGAATCGTAGCTAGCGTCTCCGTGCGACTGAGCGCGAATCCGACTGCGTCGTTAGCAATATGACAGCGGTGAGCCACCGCATCGCAGACAGGGTCCGAATCCCGCCCTCGTGAATGATTGAAAAATGTTTCAATAAACGACGCCGGAGGGTGCCTGCGGAACGTGACGCAACGGGACTTTGCGCGCTAAATAACGAGAACTTACCCGCAAAAAATATGTAAGCAATTCAAATTACTGAAAAAGTTTTCAGAATGTGCTAATTTTGCGACAACTCAACGATGAGGAGCGTTATGAAAGTCAAGAGTGTTTGGGCCGGGTTTTTGAGCCTGGTTTTGGTGCTCGCAGGGCTGGTGGTCATGCCTTTGCAAGCACTCGCAGCACCGACATCGGTAGATGTGAAGGTGCAACCGCTTGAATCAGTGCCGCAGAGCGAATACGGAAACTACGCAGTTTGGTTGTGGCACTCAGGTGAAGGCGGCAGAGCCGTCCCTCTAGAAGCGAATGAAAACGGCGAGCTGGAAGCCTCCATTGAAATCCCCGATGGATCCACCAATATCGGCATGCTGATTAGGCGTTCCGAGGGCGGAAATGAGTGGGCTCACCAGTCCCAGGACGTGAGCATCGAGCTGGGTAAGAACGTCACCGTGACCTTCACGGAGACGGAAACGAATAAGCAGTGGGGCGTCGACGTTGTCGAAAACGCCACGGACCCCGACCCGGATCCAGGAACTGACCCCGATCCGACAACCCACACCGCGCAGATCACTTTGCATTACGTGCGCTACACGGGTGATTATGACGGGTGGAATATTTGGACCTGGCTGCCAAATAAGGATGGACAAAGCGTCGAGTTAGAAGACGGCACCGCCACGTGGGCCGTTGAGTCCACCGACCCGATCAACAGGGTTGGCGTGATCGTGCGTCGTTCAACGCCGGAAAATGAGTGGGCTGAAAAGAACTCGCCGGACGACCTGTTTATCACGAACTTTGAGGACGGCAAGGCCGAAGTTTGGATTGCTCAAGGGGACCCCAACGTGTACTACTCCGAGGCCGACGTGCCCGACACACCTGACCTAAGCTGTCACGACCTCCACACCAAGGAGTTCAATGACAAGTACTACTTCGACGGCGAACTAGGTGCGATCTACACTCCGTCCTCGACAATCTTCCGACTGTGGGCGCCGACGGCCGAATCGGTCAGTCTTGTGAACTACACCAACAACGGCGAAGTCATTCCAATGACGGCCGGCGAACGTGGAACGTGGGAATACAAGTTCGAGGGCGATGCTGACGGCGTGCAATATCGTTACCGCATCACCTTTGAGGATGGATCACTCGATGAGGTTCAGGATCCGTATGCGCGGTCGTCGACGGCGAACTCGACTCGTTCGGTAGTGGTTGACGTTGACAATCTCAACCCCGAAGGTTGGACGTCGATGCGCATGCCGTCGTTTGGTAACCCGAAGAACGCGACGATCTACGAAGCGCACGTCCGCGACCTCACGATCGGTACTGACAATGGCATTGAAAACAAGGGCAAGTTCCTGGGCTTGACCGAGGAAGGAACGGTCACCGCTGACGGTAACGCATCTGGTTTGGACTATTTGAAATCCCTTGGCGTGACGCACGTTCAGTTCCTACCCATGTACGACTTCGCAACGGTTGACGAGACCGGAAACCTGGGATTCGACGACCAGTACAACTGGGGCTACGACCCGATGAACTACAACGTTCCGGAAGGCTCCTACGCATCCGACCCGACCGATCCTGAGTCGCGCATCGTTGACATGAAGGCAATGATCGACGCGATCCATGACGCGGGCATGTATGTAATCATGGACGTCGTTTACAACCACGTTTATGACGTGAACACTTCGCCGCTGCACCGCACCGTTCCGGGCTACTACTTCCGCTACACGGATGGTTGCGCTCTCCACAACGGCACCGGCGTTGGAAACGAGACCGCTTCCGAGCAGCCGATGATGCGCAAGTACATGGTTGACTCGCTCAAGTATTGGGCTGAGGCCTACCAGATTGATGGCTTCCGATTCGACCTCATGGGTATTCACGATGTGGAAACCATGAAACAGATTCGCGACGCGCTGGACGAAGTGGATTCCACGATCCTACTGCTGGGAGAAGGTTGGAACATGGGCAACCACCCCGACGGCGTTGAGGGCGCGAACCAGGATAACGCCAAGCAGATCCCGCGGATCTCGTTCTTCAACGACAAGTTCCGCGACACCATGAAGGGCACGCACAACAAGCTGCCGGGCACCGGATACGTGTCCGGAGGCGGTGCCGATGATGTGGCTTGGGACGTCTACAACCTGATCAAGGGCGGCCAGCACGTTCGCGATTACGCGGATGCGGCGCAGTCCGTGAACTACAACGAAGCGCACGACAACTACACGATGTACGACAAGCTGAAGGGGTCGCTCCCGGACGCTTCAGAGGACGAAATCGTTCGTCGCCACGCGTTCGCTACCGAGCTTCAGTTCCTCGCCAACGGCGTGAATTTCGTTCACGCAGGCCAGGAAGCCTTGCGCACCAAGCACGGCGTTGAGAACTCCTACAATTCGCCGGACCACATCAACGTCCTCGATTATGATCGCGCGGCAGAATACGCGGATTCGTTTTCCTACTTCCAAAAGTTGGCGAAGTTCCGCGCCGACAACGATTGGGTGCGGATCCGCGAATATAGCGAGATTGAACAGGCCTACGACGCGCTTTCCCTGGAGGATGGCGACAAGCGATTCTCTTACCGCGTGAACTTCGGGGACCAGCCCGAGCGTGTCGTGTTCGTGAATCCGGACGCGGATGCGTGGAAGACGGAGCTCCCGGAAGGCGACTGGAAACTCATCCTTTCCGACATTTCGAATACTCCCGTAACCCCAGCCGATTCATCGAAGGCGAACGAGGGCGAGGCTACGTACTCCGGCGCGATTGCGGTTCCGCACATCGCTGCGATCGTGTTCGAGAAGGTGGAATCTGAGGAGCCAACGGATCCGGTTGGGCCGACGGAGCCTGCCGAAACAGACCCGACCGATTCGGTCGATCCGGAGCCAACCGACGAACCGACTGACGAGCCCACGGATGAGCCCACGGACTCCACGGATCCCACTGAGCCGTCAGAGCCGACGGCTGAACCGACAGACGAGCCCACTGAAGGCCCGACTGTGGATCCGTCTGATCAGGATGGCTCTACTCAGCCTGGTGACTCAATGGATGAACCGGGTGGTCTGCCCAAGACGGGGGCCGCGGTAATCGCCGCCGGAATCACGGCTTTGGCACTCCTGGTGCTCGGCGTGGCGATGGTCGTTCGTCGCAGCAAGGAGGCCTAAGAAGGGCCCATAACCGAATAACCACAATTGAATAGTCATCTGGCCGGTTCCCCAACGGGGGAGCCGGCCAGATTCAGTTTACGTGCAGGGAGTGTCCTCTAATTGGCTACCGCCCGGTGGTGTCTCCTGAACGGCTACCGCCCGGTGGATCACGCTCCGAGCGTTAGACCCACCAGTGCGGCAGCAACACTAGTAACAAGCCCAATCACAGCAATCAGCACAGCGTCCTGAACGCCTCGCGCACGGTTATCTTGCGCTGTGAATGCTTGGAATACGTCCACCATCGCTGTCGAAAAAGTAGTCCAACCGCCGAGCAGTCCAGTCCCAGCAATCAGCCAAACCTCGCTACTAACGCGCGCAACCAACAAACCCGCCACAAACGATCCGACTATGTTAATCAAAATGATCGGCCACGCCGGAGCAGTGTGCCTGAGTGCTCCAGCGCCAGGCTTTACAGGAATCAAAGCGCGATCCGCAATTGCATTCTTGAGGGCGAGCTCAGTGCGGTAACGGCCATAGGCTCCCAAACCTCCGGCGAGTGCCATCAGAAACCAGATCATTTCGCGCTCTCCTCGCCTGCGAACTTCTTCGCGAGGACAGCGCCAAGCCAAACGCCTGTTACTCCTGCAAGGATCGTGCCAGCGGCAACTATGAAAGCTGTCGGTTGATCGATGTTTTGAGCAACAGCCAACGCAAATGCAGAGTACGTCGTAAATGCTCCCAGGAACCCAGTGCCAGCAAAGATCTTGATTCTGTCCCAAAGAGGGTGCAGTCCGCGCCTCATTCCCCACGTAGTTACCAGCATCCCCATCAAGAAGGCGCCGACCACATTCACAATGACGGTAGCCGTACTAATGCCGCCGAGCGTGCCAGCAGTCAGATGATCGATCAAGGCACGTGCAAGCGTTCCCAGGGAGGCTCCCAAAAACACAAGGAGCCCAGGTTTGATTTGGAGCATTAGTTCTCCGTCGATTGATAAGGACGTTTCCAGTCTACCCTCGGTCTGAATACCCGATCGTGGGGCTCGGATCGAGAGGCTAGTTCACACTATGAGCCGAAAAACGCCCTCCGAACAAGATAGTTAGAGTTCGAACTGCCAACAATTATTTACCTTGAAGGAGGGCGAAATGGCGATCCGGACGACCCACGTAGGCTCACTGCCGCGTACTGAAGAACTGCTCAATGCAAACTTGAGGAGACAAGAGATGGGTGAGGACATGTTCGCTCAGACTCTCCAATCTTCGGTAAATGACGTAGTCGCACGCCAGCATGAGATCGGTATCGACTGGGTTAATGACGGCGAATACGGTCACCTGATGACTCAGAAGTTGGATTTTGGTCCGTGGTGGTACTACTCGTTTTCTCGATTCTCGGGGCTCGAGCTGACTGACAAGGAATAGCCGCTCGCGCCGCCTGCACCGGGATCCAACATTCAGCTGGCCGAGTTTGAAGAACGTCGCGACTGGGTCAAGTTCAAGGAAGTTTATTCCGATCCGGATGCCGCCGTAATGCCAGGTGTCCGGCAGCTGTCTGAAGAAGAGGAAACCAAGCAGAGCTTCCCAGTCATCACCGGTCCAATAAAGTACACCGGACACGATGTGGTTAAACAGGACATTGACGGCCTCATTGCGGCACTGGGTGAAAACGGGATCGACCGCAGCGACGGATTCATTGCCGCAGTTTCTCCGGGATCGGCGGCACGCCTGTCAAACGCCTACTACGACAACGATGAAGAAGTTGTACAAGGGTGGGCGGAGGCTCTTCGCCAAGAATACCGCGCGATCACGGACGCTGGTCTGACTGTGCAAATTGACGATCCGTCGCTCGCTGAGTCGTGGGATCAGATCAATCCGGCTCCCAGTGTGGAGGACTACCAGCGCTACATCCAGGTCCGCATCGATGCGATCAACACCGCGTTGGAAGGCATCAACCCGGAGCAGGTTCGCCTGCACCTCTGCTGGGGATCCTGGCATGGCCCGCACAGCACCGATATTCCGCTGAAGGACATCGTCGACAACGTGCTTACCGTCAACGCCAAGTACATATCGTTCGAGGCCGCGAACGCTCGCCACGAACACGAGTGGACCGTTTGGCGCGAGGTCGATCTACCTAAGGATATGGTTCTAATTCCAGGAATCGTTGGGCACTCCACCAATGTCATCGAGCATCCGGAACTGGTCGCGCAACGAATCTCCCGATTCGTAGACATTGTCGGTCCAGATCGCGTGATCGCGTCTACCGATTGTGGTTTAGGAGGGCGTATTCACCTCTCTCTTGCGTGGGCGAAACTGGAGGCGCTAGCTGAAGGCGCTCGACTGGTTTAACCACAGTTTCATGATCTGCGCTATTGTGCTGGCACGCGTAATCAATAAGTCAGGGCGGACTACAGGAGTTTGGCGTGGAAGAATCAGGCATCGAAGCTGTTTACATTACTGCTGGAAGCTCTGCGGTTATCTTTGATAATTCGTTGGGAAGCCTTCCGCAGATTTGTTATTGGGGTGAATCACTAGGCGAAATAGCCGCGTCAGATGTGCTTGCGGCGGCATTAGCGAACCGTGAACCGCTAGGCGGCAACCCGCCAGATCTGCGAAGTCCAACCAGGATCGTTCCACTGGAGTCTGACGGATGGCTAGGCCGTCCAGGACTAGTGGGAAGCCGAGCCGACGGAACTGCCTGGACCCCGCGTTTTGGCGACGTGATCGTTGAGCTACCCGACAATACGAGGCTCGAAAACGACGTCGCATTTGTCCACGACGATCAGGTCAAGTTCACCTCAAAGAGCGATGACGCAAACCTGGAGGTCGCAATAATCGTCCAGGCCCTACCGCAAGGTCTGATTCGGATTCGTGCAGAGGTCACGAACCTAGACTCCTCCGAATATCACCTGGATGAGTTCGGCATCGCGATGCCCGTGCCGTTGGAAGCCAACGAAATCTTTGACACCACAGGTCGGTGGGGGAAGGAAAGAATACCTCAACGCCGTCCCGTTACACTCGGTTGCGATCTACGCGAGCTTCGCCACGGGCGCACCGGTTTCGATGCCCCAGGATTTACCTTCGCTGGTCGCCAAGGATTCTCGTTCAGAAGCGGCGAGGTGTGGGGCCTCCACACAGCATGGTCAGGTGATCACCGAGTATGGGTCGAAAAGCTTATCTCGGGTCAGCAAGTCATCGGCGCATCCGAACTCCTCCTGCCGGGCGAAGTCACTCTAGGTCAGAACGAAACCTATGCGACACCGTGGTTCTACGCGCTCCACGCCTACGGCCTCGACGATGCTTCCCAACAGGTCCACAAGTGGTTCCGTGCCCGCGAAAACCATCCAAAGACGCCCCGTCCTGTCACATTGAATGTGTGGGAAGCCGTCTACTTTGATCACTCATTGCCCAAGCTGAAGAAACTCGCGGAGCGCGCCGCTCAGATCGGCGTGGAGCGATTCGTCCTCGATGACGGCTGGTTCCTTGGGCGCAGGAACGACCACAAGGGATTGGGGGACTGGCACGTAGATCCGGACGTTTGGCCGGATGGGCTCGCCCCGCTCGCGGATTACGTCCACGAGCTGGGCATGCAGTTTGGGCTGTGGTTTGAACCCGAAATGATCAACGAGGATTCCAACCTTGCCCGCGAGCACCCCGACTGGATCATGGCGGAGCAGGGCAGTTCCGATGCCGAGTCCCTGCCCGTTCGTTGGCGTCACCAGCAGGTCTTAAACATCACGATCCCGGAAGCATTTGAGTACGTCAAGAACCGCATCACCGCCCTCGTAAACGAATATTCGATTGACTACATCAAATGGGACCACAATCGCGACTTGATTCAGGCGGGAAATTCCCATTTGGGAGGGCGTGCTTCGGTGTCGGAACAGACCAGGGCGACCTACAGGCTACTTGATGAAATCAAGGCGGAGTGTCCTGGTCTGGAGATCGAAAGTTGCGCGTCCGGCGGCGGACGGGTTGATCTGGAGATCCTGCAGCACACGGACCGTTTTTGGGCGTCGGATTGCATCGATCCGGTCGAGCGTCAGGAGATGATGCGGTGGTACAACCAGGTGGCTCCTCCGGAGTTGATGGGCACCCACGTTGCGTCCCCGATTTCGCATACGACGGGTCGCTGGTCGAACATGGCGATGCGCGGCGGCACGGCTATTTGGGGGCATTTCGGGATCGAGTGGGACATTCTGTCGGCCACTGAAGAAGAGCTCGCCGACCTTGAGGCTTGGATCGCGTTCTACAAAGCAAACCGCGATTTCCTGCACTCGTCAGAAGTGGTTCGGTGTGAAACTCAAGATGAATCCCTTTGCCTTCACGGCGTTGTAGATTCGCAGCAGACGCGCGGCCTGTTCCAACTGGTCACCCGTGATCGTGCGAAGATTTCGCCCCGAGGGCGTGTCCGGTTTGCTGGATTGGATAATGGTTGCACGTACCGGATCAGACCGGTCGTGGTCGGTAGTGAGCCTGCAGGACTGATTGCCCCAGACTGGTTTGGTCCTATACAAGAGTCTGAAGTCGCGGACAGCGCTAGGCGCTATTTCGAGGGAATCTTTGCGAAAGGTTCCATCCTGCAACAGGCGGGATTACAGGTTCCGCAAATGTTCCCTGATCAGGCCTTGCTGTTTGAAGTGGTGGCTCAGTGATGGGCCACTTCAGCAGCCGAGTGACCCGCAAGGATGTTGCCGAGCGAGCCGGCGTGAGCATGGCAGTCGTCAGTTACGTCGTGAATGACGGTCCGCGACCGGTAGCGCCGGCAACCCGAAACAAAGTCTTGCAAGCGATCGATGAACTTGGCTACCGGCCAAGTGCCACTGCTCGTGCACTTCGACTTGGAGCCACATCCACCTACGGGGTCGTGGTTCCAAACGCCTCTAACTCATTCAACTCCGCGGTTATTCAAGCTATCGATCAAGAGATTTCAAGCCGTGGCCTCGCCATGTTGCTCACGAATACCCACGATTCTGGTGAAACAGAGGCGGTAGCCATTGAAGACATGGTCTCCCACGGAGTCGATGGACTCATCGTCCTTATGAGCTCCGTGCGAGACAGCGATTGGACTTCGCGGAACGTGCCCGTACCTACCGTCCTCCTGGATCGACAGGTTGGTTTGGAAGGATTCACAACGGTTGGGCCGGATTTCCTTAGTGGCGGAAAGCTCGCAACCCAGCATCTGATCGACCACGGATACAAGGAAATTCAGCCAGTTTTCGGACAGTTCACCCGCGGGGAATTAAACATCCGATACACGGGCTACCTTGAATCGATTTCCGAGGCCGATTTGGACCCACTCGATCCAATCTATTGCGACTGGTCACTTGATGGCGGATACGCGGTCGGCTTGGAGTTCCTGCAAAAGGGCCCCATGCCGCGCGCCGTGTTCTGCTTCTCGGACGCCATCGCGGTTGGGTTCCAAAAGGCCCTGCAGGAAGCGGGCGTCCGGGTTCCAGAAGACGTTGCAATCGTTGCGTTTGACGGCACTCGAAGCGTCGAGTTCGTCCATCCAACAATCACTACTGTTCGCCAGCCGATTCCAGAAATGGTTGAGTTTGCCGTGGAAACTCTGGCCGACAAGACGAGCGAAAACCGTGGCAAGCACAAGATGTTCCCAGTCTCGCTACGGCTTGGACAATCCTGCGGTTGTCCGGCGCAAAAAGATGGCTAGCTGATCTGAGAAGCCCTTGCAGTTGCGCGTGAGGAAGCACCGCTATCACGATAGGTATCAAACGATAGGAAGATAGATGTCTGAATATTTTTCCGAGGAGGAAGTTCGCCGCCGCATGGCGAACCGCGAACTGTACAGTGACGCCTATCCAGGATTGGAGGGCCTGGAGGTAGAGCGCGACCGTGCGAAACTACTCGCTGCGCGCTTCAATCAGACCACGCCAGCGGAGAAAGATCTCCGCAAGCACCTGCTGGCCTAACGCTGGTCGACGACTACGAAATCCACATCGGTAAGAACGTCATGTTTGGTCCTAACGTGACGCTTTCCGCTACATCACACCCGATCCACCCCGACCTGCGTCGCGACGGAACCCAGTTTTCAGACCCAATCATTATCGAGGACGACGTTTGGGTTGGCTCCCAGGTGGTAATCCTGCCCGGCGTTACTGTGGGCAAGGGATCCGTGGTCGCAGCGGGAGCTGTAGTCACAAAAACGTGCCACCCATGACCGTCGTTGGCGGCGTACCCGCAAGAATTATCAAGACGATCACCGATGAGGACCTAGACTGGAAATACAGGAAGCCCGGAACGCTCAGCTAGCACCGCGAAGCCCTGACCCGGACACTCACATAGCGGTAACCTGGCAGCCTACGCCCCGAAACGCTTGGCAAGTAACCAGTGGAATCGAGGAGGATCCATGCGTATCGCAGTCATCGGGTCGAACATGGTCGACCTAGTTTCATACATAACCCGCATGCCCGAAGAGGGCGAAACCGTCGAAGCCCCAGACTTCCAGCTTGGACATGGCGGAAAGGGAGCAAATCAGGCCATTGCCGCGTCCCGACTCGGGTCCGAAGTCGTCATGGTCACTCGCGTCGGTGATGACATCTTCGCGGATAACACCATCAAAAACTTCGAGAAGAACGGTATAGACACCACGCACGTCCTCCGCACTGAAGGGTCATCCGGTGTCGCCCCGATTTTTGTCGACCAGGATGCGCACAACTCCATCATTATTGTGAAGGGCGCGAATAATGCGCTCAGTAAAGACGACATTGAGGACGTAGCTGAGCGAATCAAATCCTGCGACCTGATCGTATTGCAGTTGGAAATCCCCCTAGAAACGGTTTATGCCGCTGTTGATTTTGGGGTGGAGCACGACATTCCGGTACTTCTGAACCCTGCCCCCGCCTCACCTGATCTGGAGCTGGACAAGATCAAGAACTGCGAGTTTTTTGTTCCAAACGAAACCGAACTCGCGCTCCTAACCGACATGCCCGTTGAGTCCATGGACGACATCAAGGCAGCGTCCCGCGTGCTCCTTGATGCAGGAATAAAAAATGTGATCGTGACGCTTGGCGCTCGCGGCGTCTACTGGGTGACAGACGAAACCGAAGAATTCCTAGAAGCTCACACCGTGGAACCCAAGGACACCACCGGTGCAGGCGACGCGTTCATCGGCTGCTTCAGTCACACCTGGGTCAAGACCAAGGACGTCGCAAAGTCGATCGAAATCGCCAACCTCTACGCCGCGGATTCGGTAACCAAACTAGGCACACAAACGTCGTACGCGAACCTTGAGGAGTTCAAAGAAAAGCACCCCGCCCTTGACCTGTGACGTCAAGTGCGGCCGGCGGTGACTCATACAACCCGGCCCTCCAAATCCGAACGGGTGGAGCTCACTGACTCCCATGCCAACTTTCGTTGTTTGCGAGACAATAGGGTCAGCTACACAAAGTCGCGCCGCGTTGGCGGGGCGGCAGTAATTAGGAGATGAGTTCAATGAGTGACCGTCCACGTTTTCGCCGTCCAGCAATGCTGAGCTTTGAGGATGCAGAGAAAATTGAGGGCGACGACGATCCTGCAGCAGCTTCCCAGGTTGCTATGACGTCAGCCCGCGCGCTCCTTGGGCTATCCGATGAAGAGTTCGGCCCCGACGCCGTCACCAACCTGGTCAACGCCATTGACGAAGAAGGCGTCGATATCGTTGCAGACCTTTGGGAACGCAGCCCCGAGTTCACCCTTCCCGGCGCTTTTTGGAGGCTCTACCTTTTCAACGAGTGGTACCAGCGCGACCCGCTCACCGTGCACAAGCGCTATGTTGAAGGTGTGAACGCGCCCTTTACCGCCGGAATCGACGACACCGACCCCGCCCCCGAAGTTCCCGACGAAGCCGAAGTTTTCGAACGCGTCAACAACCTGTTGAAAGGCCGCGAGTTCGGCGATTTAACCAAACTTCTGCGCGACTCCGCCCTCGTAATGCGAATTTTGGCGTCCGGCGCGACATTTGGAACCACCTGGATTCGTTCCGACAAGGACCGCCTGGCGAACATGGTTACCCGCCGCGCATCCGCCCTGATTGAAACCGCTAAAGAACTTGACACCGCGGCCGACCGATCCGAAGCCGGCCGCCTGATCTAGTAATTTCACCTTCAAAAAAGGATCCCTGATGCCTGAAGATATGAAGAACTCCCAACCAGAATCGGACTCCAACGCGGTCGAAGAAGATTCAAAACCAAAATCTGAAAAGGCCGAAAGCCCCGATATTCCCGAGGGCGCTGCTGGCAACTCCGACGATGACAACGACAGTCCGTTTGCCTCTCCGGAGCGGCGCGACATGTTCATCTTGGACCAATCGGAAAAGCCGCGCAGCGAGGACGACCCACTACCAAAGGGCCGGTTCGCGGACAGGGAACTGTCGTGGATGCGTTTCAATCAGCGCGTGCTTGAACAGTCCGAGGACGTTGACCTGCCCCTGCTGGAGCGCTGCTGGTTCTCAACAATTTTCTCCTCGAACCTGGATGAGTTCTACATGGTGCGCGTCGCTGGATTGAAGCGTCGCATCGCAGCAGGCATCGCGAAGGTAGCGGCCTCGGGTCTTACGCCCCGCCAGGTTTTGGAAGGCATCACCGCGCAAGCCCGCGAGCTCACGACCCGCCAAGTGCACGACTTCCACGACGAGCTCAAACCGCTCCTCGACGCGGAAGGCCTGCACCTGCGCAAGTGGGACGAACTGAACCAGGAACAGCAGGATGCACTGACCACCTACTTCAAACAGCAGGTATTCCCCGTCCTCACGCCGCTGGCTGTGGACCCGTCGCACCCGTTCCCGTACATTTCCGGCCTGTCACTAAACCTGGCTGTGGTCGTGCGCAACGAGTCAACTTCAAAGGACCACTTTGCGCGCGTGAAGGTTCCACCATCGCTACCGCGACTAATCAACGTGGAATCCGTAATGCCGCGCTACGACGGCGTCGTTGTCGAAGACCTCGCGGCCACGAAGCAGGGCACCAACTTTGTGCCACTTGAGCAGGTCATCGCCGCCCACCTGGATTCACTTTTCCCCGGAATGAAGGTCGTCGAAGCCCACACGTTCCGCGTCACCCGTAACGAAGACCTCGAAGTCGAAGAGGACGATGCTGAGAACCTGCTAACCGCAATGGAGCAGGAACTTCTGCGCCGCCGCTTTGGTCCCGTGGTGCGCCTGGAGGTTGCTCGCGACATTTCCGAGTCGGTACTCGATTTCTTGGTTCAGCGCCTTGAAATCACGGAGCAGGACGTCTTCAAGCTGCCAGAACCACTGGATCTGACGGCGTTGAACGACCTCCATGAACTGGATCTGCCCCACCTGAAGTACCCCAAGTACGTTCCGGTCACCCCGAAGGGGCTCGCGGAATACGAGTCCGCCCGTGCCGGCGATATCTTCGCGTCTATTCGCAACCACGACGTGCTGCTACACCACCCGTACGACTCGTTCTCAACGTCGGTGCAGCACTTCGTCGCTACCGCCGCGAAGGACCCGAAGGTCTTGGCAATCAAGCAAACGCTGTACCGCACATCCGGTGATTCACCGATCGTGCAGGCCCTGATCGACGCCGCGCAGGCCGGCAAGCAGGTCGTCGCAATCGTGGAGATCAAGGCTCGTTTCGACGAAGAAGCCAACATTTCTTGGGCCCGCAAACTTGAACGCGCGGGCGTCCACGTCGTCTACGGCATGGTTGGTTTGAAGACGCACTGCAAGCTTTCAATGGCTGTTCGCCAGGAACCCGACGGACTTCGCCGCTACTGCCACGTCGGCACGGGTAACTACCACCCGAAGACCGCGCGCGGATACGAGGACCTCGGCCTGCTCACCTGCGACCGCGACGTGGGCCAGGACCTCACGCGCCTATTCAACCAGCTGTCAGGTTACGCGCCGCGAACCACGTTCCACCGACTCCTCGTTGCCCCCATGTCGATCCGTTCCGGGCTCATTGAACGCATCGAACAGCAGGTCGAACGCCACAAGGAAGGCAAGGAAGCCTACATCGGAATTAAGGTCAATTCGATCGTTGACGAGGCCGTGATTGACTCCCTATACCGCGCATCGCAGGCCGGTGTACACGTTGACCTTGTCGTCAGAGGAATCTGCGGCATCCGCGCTGGAGTAAAGGGGCTCTCAGAAAACATTCGAGTCCGCTCGATCCTGGGGCGCTACCTGGAACACTCCCGCATCTACTGCTTCGGCCCCGTCGGAGAAGAGGAAGTCTGGATCGGGTCGGCCGACCTCATGCACCGAAATCTGGATCGTCGCGTCGAAGCGCTCGTGCGCATCACTGACGAAGGACAGATCGGATACCTGTCCAAACTGTTGCGTACCGAAGCATCCGACGAGGTCGCTTCTTGGCACCTGCGACCCAACGGCCAGTGGGTACGACACACCCACGGAAAGAAGGGCAAGCGCCTAACTGACATTCAGGATCTGCTAATGGAGAACGCATCCAGCCGAGTAAAGGGCCGGAAGGTCTTCTAGCTTTCTTCCCCGGGTAGGCGGCGCAGTTGCGGCAAAATTGCCGCAACTGCGCCGCTTTTGACTGCGAAACTGCGGATGGATACAACCTGCGACCGGGTTTTTCACGTCGACAAAAGTTGAACAGAGTATCCAGCCCGTCTTGGAACCGATAGAATCGAATCAGATTTGTCCGTATTCGCTCTACCTCATAACTGAAAGCACCCCGTGTACTCGGGGTTTTGTGAGGTACCAAGAGTCTGAAAGTTTACCGTGGCTAAGTTTCGTCCAAGCCCTGTACCTAGCCGCATAGTTAGGTCTGCGGGCGCCGTCGTTTGGCGACCTCGCAAATCACGCACCGCGGTTGGGATAGGCCAGGTATTCGAGCCAGACGATATTGAAGTCTTGCTCGTGCACCGTCCTCGATACGATGACTGGTCCTGGCCCAAAGGAAAAGCAGAGATAAATGAACCTCTACTTGCCGCCGGAGTGCGGGAAGTAGAGGAGGAAACCGGCGTGCTCGTGCAAATGCACGCTCCCTTAACGACCCAGCGATACCGGCTGGGATCGGGACAGATAAAGGAAGTCCACTACTGGGTCGGAGTACCCGTAGAACACGGGGGAGTGGAACGTTCACGCATTCCGGTGGCACCCGCAACCGCAAAAGAAATCGACAAGGTCCGCTGGGTTACTCCCGGACCCGCGCGCAAAATGCTCACCCGTAGGGGAGACCGCCGGCTGCTCGACGACGTCGTGTCCCGAGCAGAAGCTGGCACTCTGGTCACTCAAACTCTGGCGATCGTGCGCCACGGCGCTGCTGTTTCAAGAAAACAGTGGAGTGGCGGAGAAGCAAGCAGGCCGCTGAACCGAACCGGGGGAGTGCAGGCGCTCGACCTCGTGGATATTTTTTCGGCACTGGGAATCACGCGACTACTGTCGAGTCCGTGGGAGCGGTGCCGGGCGTCTTTGGAACCCTACGCGACGGTTGCCAGCCTGGGATTGGTGACCGCTGACGAATTGGCGGAAGATTTTGCGCAGAGGGAACCAGAAGCGGCAGGTGGAGTCATCAAGCGGCTCTTGCAACGCCCCGCTGAACCTGTCGTCGTGTGCGGACACAGGCCCGTTTTGCCGTCAATGTTTGAGCCGATTCGAGACGTAACTTCGAACCAAATCGCGCGCGGACTCCCCACGCAGGACCCTTATTTGCGGACGGCCGAGCTGCTCGTCGCACACGTCGCATACCCAAGAGATAACAATGGCCAGGCCGAAGTTTTGGATATTGAATACCACCGAACAATAAAACGCGTCTGATTTGGCACAAAGTGTTCCCAAAGTTAACTTAGTGTTCACCTGAAACGGATTGCGCCTTAACTTAGCGTCGATACCTTCTTATCGGTTACACCAGTAGCCTTCCCCTCTATGGCATAAAGCCTGGGAAAATACCTCATCGAATAGGAAAATCGACGTGAAGAACCTTCGACTCTCTCGAGTTGCCCTTGCGTTCGGCGCGGGCTCACTTGCCTTTGCTCTTACTGCCTGTGGCTCAGACAACGCCGTTCCGACTGACGAAACCGACAACGGTGGCGAAACCGCAGCAGAAGAAACTGCTGGTGAAATGCTCTCGGGTAGCCTCGCAGGTGCCGGCGCATCCTCACAGGAAGCTGCAATGAACGCCTGGATCGCTAAGTACCAGGGCGAGCAGCCCGACGTCAGCGTCACCTACGACGCTGTTGGCTCGGGTGCAGGTATTACTCAGTTCATCGACAAGCAGGTCTCTTGGGCAGGCTCCGACGCCGTCCTTGAAGGCGACGAAATCGCAGGTGCTGAGGCACGCTGTGGCGGCCCGGCCATCAACCTTCCTGTCTACATCTCCCCGGTTGCAGTTATCTTCAACCTTGAAGGTGTCGACACCCTGAACATGGACCCCGATACCGTTGCTAAGGTATTCGCCGGTGACATCACCAACTGGAACGACCCGGCAATCGCAGACCTGAACCCGGATGTTGACCTGCCTGACCTGGCAATCACCCCGGTGCACCGTGCTGACAAGTCCGGTACCACCGAGAACTTCACCGACTACCTGAATAAGGCAGCTCCGGAATCCTGGCCGCACGAGCCCGACAAGACCTGGCCGATCTCCGGTGGCGAGTCTGGCGACAAGACCGCTGGTCTAGTCCAGGCAGTCAACCAGGGTGAAGGCACCATCGGTTACGCTGACGCCTCACAGGCTGGCGACCTCGGCACCGTTGCACTACAGGCTGGCGACGGCTTCGTGAAGTTCTCCAACGAGGCTGCAGCTGCTGCCGCTGACTCCGCTGAGCGTATCGACTCCGGCGTTGAGGGCGACATCGGCCTAGAGGTCAACCGTAAGCCGGAAGACCCGAACGCTTACCCGATGATCCTCGTCTCCTACGCAATCGTCTGCACCACCTACGAGGACGAGAACGAAGCAAACCTCGTTAAGGACTTCATTGGCTACCAGGTTTCCGAAGACGGCCAGGCCGCAGCTGAAGAAGCTGCTGGTTCCGCTCCGCTCTCCGCTAACCTGCGTGACGAGGTTCTCAAGTCTCTTGACATGATCAAGGTGGCTAACTAAATGAAAAACACCGGGAAGGTCGGTAATAAGATCTTCCGGTCAGGCTCAACCGCAGCGGCGGTCACGATTCTAGTGACCCTCGCTGCGGTGGCCGCATTTCTTATCATCCAGGCCTGGCCGGCAATCAGCGATCCGAGTGTTCGAGTCCGAACGGTTGGTAGCTCTGACCAACTAAACATTTGGCAGTTCACTGCACCGCAGATCTTCGGTACAGTTCTCGCAGCCTTCTTGGCAATGCTTCTAGCTGTTCCTCTGTCCATCGGCATCGCACTCTTTATTAGCCACTACGCGCCGAAGCGACTATCCCAAGGTTTGGGTTACCTAGTCGACCTGCTCGCAGCCATCCCCTCCGTTGTCTACGGTCTGTGGGGCGCGATGTGGCTCATCCCTAAACTCGTACCGCTCTATGAGTGGATTTCCAAATACTTTGGCTGGATCCCACTATTCTCTCCGCCGGTTTCTTCAACCGGTCGTGTGATCGCTTCAGCCTCCCTGATCCTCTCAGTGATGATCCTTCCGATCATCACTGCAGTGGCTCGTGAAGTCTTCCTCCAGACCCCTAAAGCCCACGAAGAAGCAGCCCTCGCCCTCGGCGCAACGCGCTGGGAGGTTGTGAAAATGGCTGTTCTACCGTTTGGCCGCTCCGGCATTATCTCCGCATCCATGCTTGGTCTAGGCCGCGCACTGGGTGAAACGATGGCCGTGGTTATGGTCCTTTCGGTTGGTTCGAGTTTCTCGTTCAATATTCTTCAAGCTGGTAAGCACTCGACGATTGCAGCGAACATTGCATTGCAGTTCCCCGAGTCGACGGGCGTTGATACCTCCGCACTGATTGCGACTGGTCTTGCGCTATTTGCGATCACAATGATCGTTAACATGATCGCGCGCTGGATTATCTCTCGCCGTGCTGAGTTCTCAGGAGCAAACTGATGTCTACTGAAACTACTACTCGGAACTCATCAAATCCCTTTGCGCCTCGGAACCCTGCTCTGAACAGGCGCCGTCAGATCACAGATAAGATCGCGGCAGTCGGTGTAACCATCGCGTTCGCGCTGGCAGTTATCCCACTGTTCTCCCTGCTGTGGATCGTGATTAAGAACGGTTGGGATAGGCTAACCCCCTACTTCCTGACCGTTTCAATGAGCGGCGTTTACGGCGGTATGGACGCAGGTGGTATCTACCACGCGATGATCGGTACGATCCTGGTCACCGCTTGGGCAACCATCATTTCAGTGCCGATCGGCATGGCGACTGCGGTTTACCTGGTGGAATACGGCAACAACTCAAGGCTTGCTCGTGCCACCACGTTCTTCGTGGACGTCATGACGGGTATCCCGTCGATCGTTGCAGGTCTGTTTGCAGCGTCGCTGTTTGCACTGTTCGTGTCACCCGCATACCGCGCAGGCATTATGGGTGCAGTTGCACTCTCCGTCCTCATGATTCCTACTGTTGTTCGATCCAGTGAGGAAATGCTGCGCCTAGTTCCCAACGAACTTCGCGAAGCTTCCTACGCGCTCGGTGTGCCGAAGTGGTTGACGATCGTGAAGGTCGTTCTTCGTACCGCCGCGGCCGGCCTAACAACGTCAGTAATGCTTGCGGTTGCTCGCGTTATTGGTGAGACCGCTCCGTTGCTGATCACGGTTGGTGTTATTGACTCCATCAACTACAACGCGTTCGAGGGACGCATGATGACGCTGCCCGTGTACGTGTACCGGCAGTATTCGCAGGGTCTGGCTCCCTGTGGAGCTTTGGACAACTGCGTTGAGACCATCAACTACGATCGCGCCTGGGGCGCCGCCCTAGTCCTGATCTTGCTGGTGATGATCTTCAACCTTGCTGCCCGTATCGTCGCTTACTACTTCGCCCCGAAGGGCCGGAACTAAGAGATAGTCATGGCTGAACAAATCACTGTTAAGAACGAAAACATTTACTACGGCGACTTCCTTGCGGTGGAGGGAGTCAACATGGAAATCCAGTCCAAGTCGATCACCGCTCTGATCGGTCCGTCCGGCTGTGGCAAGTCCACATTCCTGCGCACGCTGAACCGCATGCACGAGGTCATCCCGAATGCACGCGTTGAAGGTGAAGTCTTCGTAGGTGACAAGAACATTTACGATAAGGATGTGGACCCGGTACAGGTGCGTCGCTCCATTGGTATGGTGTTCCAGCGCCCCAACCCGTTCCCCACGATGAGTATTCGTGAGAACGTGCTCGCCGGCATCAAGCTGAACAACCGTCGCCTGCCGAAGTCTGAGCAGGACGACATTGTTGAGGAATCACTGCAGGGCGCGAACCTTTGGAACGAGGTTAAGGACCGTCTGAACCGTCCGGGATCCTCCCTGTCAGGTGGTCAGCAGCAGCGTCTGTGCATTGCTCGCGCGATTGCTGTTTCACCGGACATCCTCCTAATGGACGAGCCCGCATCGGCACTGGACCCGATTTCGACTCTGGCCATTGAGGACCTGATGCTCGAGCTGAAGAACGACTACACGATCGTGATCGTTACGCACAACATGCAGCAGGCTGCACGTGTATCCGATCGCACCGGCTTCTTCAACCTTGCAGGTGCTGGCAAGCCCGGCATGCTCGTGGAGATCGACGATACCTCCAAGATCTTCTCGAATCCCACTGAAAAGGCCACGGAAGATTACATCTCTGGTCGATTCGGCTAAAAGTTTGGCGCGGACGCAACTTGCCTTGTTGCTGGTTTCCGTTGCCTAAATAGACTCCTGGAGGGGAGACAAAAGTGAGGGCGGGTTGCTTTACCCGCCCTCACATTTTTGTGCTCAAAGTTCGTGTATTGAAGTATCTAGAGTCGTCTTGTTGAAGTACCTTAGGTTGTTATATCGAAGTGTTGAAAGCGCCTTGTTGATGTTTGACCTGCTTGGTCCGACCTACTTGTCAGTTTGATCTTCGAAAGTGTCGGTAACCTGTTTGGATGTGTTCGCCGCAATGCAAACCAGCGTTCGGTCATCGGCCTTGTCCCAGCTTTCCTCAGTTGGAACCAGGGGGAACACGTCCAGCGCTGACTGCGACAGTGGCACGCCGGTGAAGTTCTCAAACTCAGGCACGCAAAACTCATACGCGATTTTCTGAATGCTGGCTACACCCGGGTAGTCGCCGTCTTCGAGTTCCTTCTCCCCAATGACCTGCGCATCGTGAGACTCTGAACAGTCCACAGTCTTCACAGAAGTCATTTCAAAGCCGGCTTCCAAATTAGCGTCCTCGGGAAGGTCTAAACAGTCCCCAGTTTTGAGGTCGATCGCGACCGTGGAACTGCACCCGGCCAGGAGTAGCGCGAGTGCGGCCGTGGAGCCGAAGAGGCTCCGCTTCGATATCCGTGTAGATAAATGCACTGTCTACTTCCTTGGACTTGAGTACGCGGTTACGCGGCGACGCGAAGAACGCGCTCGCCAGCCTGGGAGGTCTGCGGCGCGGCGCGTAGCGCGCCAACGCAAGAAGCATACGCCACAAACCTGGCGTGAGCGTCGAAACGGTTACGCCTCGACGACGCTCGCGTCGCTACGGTAACACCAGGTGCAGGAGCATATAGATTACGCCTGCGACGGCAGCAGCTGCCGGTAGTGTCAAGAACCAGGCGACAACGATGTTTCCAGCTACACCCCAGCGCACTGCGGAAAGCCGTTTCGTTGCGCCCACACCCATGATCGCCGAGGTGATCGTGTGGGTTGTGGAAATAGGCGCGTGAACAACGAACGCTGTCACGTAAAGAACGCTTGCAGCCACAGATTCGGCTACAAAACCGCGGGCGGGATCAAGCTCAATGACCTTGCGGCCAAGCGTGCGCATGATGCGCCAGCCACCCGCGTAGGTTCCAGCTGAAATCGCAAGTGCTGCTGCGAGCTTCACCCAGAACGGAATGGTCATTTCGCCGTCAACGTAAATGCTGTGCGTCTCGCCGTAACCACCAGCAAGCAGAGCCATGACGATGATACCCATCGTCTTCTGTGCGTCCTGCAGGCCGTGACCCAGCGCCATAGCAGCTGCGGAGACGGTCTGCGCGATACGGAACTTCCGCATCGTGCGGTGGTAGGGCAGGTTCTTAACCAGAGCCAAAGTTAGCTTCATTAGGACGTATGCCAAACCAAAGCCAACAACCGGGGAAGCGAACATCGGGATGACGACCTGCGCCACGATGCCGTCCCACAAAACGTCAGTGGCGGAAGCCAACCCAGCGCCGACCAGGCCGCCAATCAAAGCGTGCGACGAGGACGAGGGCAGGCCGAACCACCAGGTGATGAGGTTCCACGTAATAGCTCCGATAAGAGCCGCCAGGATAATCCCCAGGCCGTGGACCTGCATTATGTGATCGGTGGACGTGGTGAAGTGCGAGATATCGATGATGCCTTCACCGATTGTCTTCGCAACTTCCGTGCCTAGCAGAGCGCCAACAATGTTCATGACTGCGGCCATGCCCAACGCAACCCTTGGCGTCAGTGCACGTGTTGATACTGAAGTTGCAATAGCGTTAGCCGCGTCGTGGAAGCCGTTCGTAAAGTCAAAGCCGAGCGCAATGATAATTACGACGACTACGAGTAAAAGGGCGAGATCCACAGGTCAGGACTCCTTGATGGCAATGGTTTCAACGCCATTGGCTAGTCCCTCAAAGGAATCAATAGCCTTTTCAAGAGTCTCGACGATGTCCTTCAGTTTGATTACCATCAGCGGATCAAGACCGGCCTCGAACAACTGCGAGAGCGTGCGGCGGTATGCCTGGTCGCCCTCGTTTTCTAGTCGGTTGATTTCAATCCAGTAATCTTTCAAGCCGCCAAGCGTCTTCAGCCGCGGCATTGCGTCCGCCGTGAGGTCACAGCAACGCTGGATCACGTTCAGCTGTTCAGAAACGCCACCGGGCAGTGCATCAACCTTGTAGAGGACGATGAGGTCACCGGCCTCATCCATGTAATCCATGCAGTCATCTAGACGATTCGCTAGATAGGTGATGTCGTCACGATCAAGCGGGGTGACGAAGGTTTGGTTGAGCTTTGAAGAGATCTCGTGTGTGACCTCATCGCAAAGCTGTTCGACTTCGTGCAGCTCGTCCCTTAGTTTGATGCGCCTTTCGTAGTCAGCGCCGTGAATTCTTGCTAGAAGTTCTGCTCCAGCAACTAGGTGATTTGCTTGTTCTTTGAGAAGTTCAAAGAAAGCATTGCCGGTGTCCGATCTTGAAAATCGCACTTCCATACTCCATATAAACTTGATGGGCACATGCACTCAATAGATTAGTGTACTTTGGTAGTTCTTCCCACATTCGTAATCTGCCATTAACGTTGCTGTCATCAGCGCTTTCATTGATGTGATGCACAAGAACGGCACAACTGGGCCTTTAGTCCCAACCTTAACCTGTCTAAGTTCACAGGTTGAGATACTTTTGCGTTACTTTCGTTATTCTTTGCACAAATGAGGGCGCAGCTGCGCCCTCGGAATCTATTAGAACGCTGTTTTGGCGCGAAATTTGTAAAGTGTCTAGTGGTTTACGTCATAGTGAACAATTTGTGTTGAATCTAGCGCTGGAAAAGTCATACCGTCCGGCTAAACTAATTGCATGAGTGCTGGAAAATCAATGGACCTAGATTTTGAGCTTGATGAAACTTATTTGAAGATCCTTGACCACCTGCGTCGGGATTCACGCATGTCCGTCGCCGCGCTCGCGGAGGCGGTGGGAGTTTCGCGTTCGAATGCGTATTCGAGGCTGAACACGCTGATCGAATCTGGCGTGATTGAGCGCTTCACGGTTGACATCAACCCGCGGCTGGTGGGGAAGAAAGTGAGCGCTCTGGTTTTCGTGTCTTTGGACCAGAGCAAGTGGAAACAGTTCGGCATGCAGCTAAGCCAGCTGGAGCAGATGGACTACTACGCCGTTACAACCGGTGAGTACGACGTCGTTCTGCGGTTGCGGGCGGACGATGTTCCTGGAATTCAGCATGCGGTTGTGGACGTGATTTCGCAGTGGTCGTGCGTGCGTGACACGGAAACCGTGTTTCTAATGCAGGAGCAGAGCAGCGATTACGATTTAGCGCCATTCCAAGTTGAGTCTGGAACTTTGGATCCGCTGGGGGTCTTGAACTTTAACTCGGCGGCGCAACGCTCAATCCGCGGCGACAAGTAGCGGTTTTGCTAGGCTGCGGGCGGCAATCCTAAATGTCCTATAACCCAAATGTCCCGCTTTGGGCATAGAAAAGGACATCGGACCAAAAAGCGCCAGTCGGCGCGAAGGCCGCTCGTAGCGGCTTATGGTGGAGCCCGGGGCTTAATCGGTCCGATGTCCACTTACAGTCTAGACCACACACCGGGTTTGTGCAGTTCAAACCTGTGACACTGCATGGTCACAGTTCAGTAACCGGTCATTCGCTTTGTGTTGAGGCTCCGATTGGTGGATGGATAACCTTCGTCGCCAAATTTATGGGACGATCAGGATGTGAGTGACAACCAAAACCAGGACAAGAACGGCCCGTCTAGGGGATCTGAATCGAGCAATAACGCGTCGCGGATTTCTTCCCATTCGGCAACGCCGGGTGTGAGTCGACCCAACAATCCTGGGCAGGCTGGTGAGCCAGCATTCACTCAATCGCGGCTGTCGCGAAATCTCCGCAAGCAGCGAGACGCTCACAAGGCTGAGCCGCACAAACGCAGCGAACGGTGGGGGAGGATCCTCTCCGTTCCACTCAAGTACCTCTCAGCATCCACAACGATGTTGCTGTCACTTTTCATGGCACTTGGTTACCTGCTTACAGGTCAGCGCGATTTCGTAACCGTCTCAGTTGTCTTTGCGATTCTCATCATGGCGAACGGGTGGAACGGGCTTGTGCGAAGCCCTGCGAAATACCCATCCGCCATCACAACGCTGGTAGTGGGTTTACTCGCGGTAATAGCTGTGCGTCTAACTGGAGATTTTGCGTGGGCAACTATTGTGCTCGGCTTTACGGTGGCGATCGCCGCGATCGCTGAAATGATGAGGCCCCTTCCGCGCGAAAACCTGGTTCGATCTCTGTCCTCTTCCGTCTTTGCAGGTTTCGTTGCCATCATTGGCTCGGCATGGATAGTGCTTGCAAATTCTGTGCTGTGGGCCGGAATCATGACCGGAGCCGCAGTAGTTGTCACGTTTGCCGTAATCGGAAATCAGATCGGCGAATCCGCCAAGGCGAACTCAATCTGGGCGCTTATTTTCGGCGCGGTCAGCGGACTTGGATTAGGTGGAGTCGCAGTTCAGGTCGGAGAAGGCTCACGCATCCTGCGCCTGGCCTTCCCAACCCTGTTGGGAGCAATCCCACCCACAGTTTCAGTGCTCGTCCTTTCCACAATCATGGGCCTAGCGATCGGGCTCATTATTGCGCTAGTTGACATCTTGTTTGGCGAACATACGCGCAGAGTTTCCGAGGCCGGGGCTTTCGCACGCGGCGCGGTGAAGTTCATGCTCGTGGTCATGCCAATCTACGTAATTGTTCGAGTGGGTGCGCTCGGCTAGCCTGCCAGGCTAGAAAATGGCGGTAATTGCGGGCTTCCCCGCATGCCTGCAGATAAATGTCCCCGGGTGCTTTTAGCCTGGAGGCATGATTGTAATTCCTGAGAATCTTCCGCAGCAGGTAGCTCCCCTGACTTGGCTTCTTGGATCTTGGCGTGGCTGGGGCACGGCCACGGGCGATGACGGCGATGTTTTGATCGCTCTTGACTTTGATGCTCAGGTCGTGGGGAACCAGGTGCGTACCCGGATCACGGTTTACGACACGGATTCGGTGGTGGAACTCGATGCTCACACCGGCGCGCTGGACGGTGCCGACATGCTGAAAAAGTCGGGTTTTAGGTGGGAGGAAACCGCGTACTGGGCGGTTGTCCCCGACCCTGAGGATGAGCAGGAGAAATACCTGCAGGTCACGTCCGCAACTACCCGCGGCGTTGCGCACCTGTGGGTTGGGAAAGTGCAGGGCCCGCGGATTCGCCTGCTGGTAGACACACTGGCTCGCACGGAGGATGCCCTAGCGGTGTCGAAGGGTGACCGGATGCTGGGTTTGGTGAACTCCGATATCTTCTTTACAGAGACTCTGACGACAGCGGACGGCGATTTCACAACTTCGGGCCGTGTTGCCCGCGTTGTGGATCCCCAGCCGATTGAGACTTTTGCGAAGGAAGATGACTAATGCGTTCGCCCCTTCTTGATTTGCCTGGAGCAGTAGAAGATTCACTAGACGAAGGCGTCGCCGGCCACTACGGTGACCTGTCCGGTGAACAGTGGAGCTTGGAAAAAGGCAGGGCATTCTCAGACCTGTCAGACAAAGGTGTCGTGACCGTTTCTGGCCCGGATCGTCTGTCTTGGCTCACAACGATTTCATCGCAGATCGTGGATCCAATGACTCCGGCAGATTCGAAGGAACTCCTCCTACTTGACCCGAACGGTCGCATCAGTTTTGCAGCCGCAGTCCTTGACGACGGAGAAAAAACAACGCTGATTGTGGACGGCCCGCAGGCCGAACCACTTGTGGATTTCTTGGAAAGAATGAAGTTCATGCTCCGCGTCGAAATCAAGAACGCAACTGAACAGGTCGCCATAATCGGCGCGATCGTCCCGTCCAACCAATCGGCAGTAAACCACGCTCGCGAAGAAGTGACCGACTACCCGGGATATCTGGTCAGTTGGGTCGATCCGTGGCCAGGAATTGTCGAGGGCGGAGCTAGCTACACTCCACCAGAGTTTGAGCACCCGGCTGCGTCGCGCACCCGAGTGCTACACCTAGTTGAACGCGACCAACTGGAGAAGTTCGCGGAAGCCTGGGCAGATGATGGAGGCACCTGGGCGGGCCGGAACGCATGGGAGGCCCTGCGCATCGAAGATTTGCGGCCCCGCTTCCAGCGCGAAGTTGATGAAAAGACTGTGCCACACGAGCTCGACTGGCTCCGCACAGCAGTCCACCTTCACAAGGGGTGCTACTCCGGACAGGAATCCGTGGCCCGCATTGTGAATATGGGTAAGCCGCCACGCCGACTGGTCCTACTACAACTGGATGGATCTGAATCCAGAACGGTAGCCGTTGGTGCCGAAGTTCAAGCCAAGGGCCGCAAGGTGGGTCAGGTGACTTCGGTAGCTCGGCATGCAGACTGGGGGCCAATGGCGCTCGCGGTGATCCGACGCGGTGTCGCACTGGATGTGCAACTAGACGTCGAAACTGACGAGGGTCCGATCGCGGCCGCTCAGGAAGTCATCGTGGATCCGGCCGGAAAATCCTCTGAATCCCCGAAGAATCGCCCCGGCGCTGAACTGCGCGGAATGCGACGCGGCGTGGAAGGGCATCCTCCCATAGGCGGAATGGGAATGAAGGCATAGTCCTTTCATAGTCAGATTGCGTGGGAGAGGTCTGTATCGAGTTTGCGTGAAGAGCTTGTCAGCGCGTTCAGATAACCAAGTACCTCTGGTCGCGTTCGGGAATTGGAAGTACCTTTGGCCGCGTTGGGGAATTGGAAGTAGACATGAAGGCTGTAATCCAAAAAGTTGACGGCGCATCCGTTTCAGTGGATGGAGAAACTGTTGGCGCTATTGAAGGGCAGGGGCTCTGCGTACTCGTTGGTGTGACTCACGATGACGGACCCAAGCAGGTCGAGACGATAGCGCGCAAGATCGCCACGCTGCGGATCTTGGATGATGAAAAATCCGCAACTGACCTGGACGCGCCCGTCCTCGTGATTTCACAGTTCACCCTCTACGGTGATGCTCGCAAGGGGCGCCGCCCCACCTGGAACGCGGCTGCGCCGGGCGAAGTTGCCGAACCGCTAGTTGACGCTGTCGTAGAGGAACTTCGCAACAAGTACAATCTTCACGTAGAAACCGGCCGATTCGGCGCAATGATGCAGGTCTCGCTAACAAACGACGGCCCCGTCACAATCCTGCTAGAAGCCTAGAGACTCTCACAGCGCAGCGCTTACGTGCATCGCAGGTGTGCACCGCGGCCTTTACGTCTGGACGCGCACGGTGAGTCAAAACCGTCCCAGACGCCACGCCCAGCGGCCATTGCGTCTAGCCGCGCACATATCCGCAAAACCGTCCCAACCTTGCGTTCGGCGGCAGCTCGCGTGTCGCAAGTCTTGCCCTTGAGTGGGGGTGACTCAGCCTCGCCCTCGGGAATTCTCGCTAGTGGTGAACAAACGCGACATCGACGCCCGTGGCCTTTAATGTGTACTTAGTACAGTCTCCAGGAGGACCATCCATGTTCGAACGGTTTACCGACCGCGCGCGCCGCGTTGTGGTGCTCGCGCAGAATGAGGCCCGAAGCCTCAATCACAACTACATCGGGACTGAGCACCTACTGCTCGGCCTGATTGAGGAGGGCGAAGGCGTTGCCGCCAAGGCCCTCGAAATGATGAACATTGAACCCGAGGCCGTGCGCGAATCCGTCATCGAAATGATCGGTAAGGGCACGCAAACGAACACGGGCCACATCCCATTCACCCCGCGCGCAAAGAAGATCTTCGAATTCGCGCTACGCGAGGCACTCCAGCTTGGCCATAACTACATCGGCACCGAGCACCTGCTGCTAGGCCTGATTCGTGAGGGCGAGGGCGTTGCTGCGAAGGTCCTGATCGAGCTTGGCGCTGACCTGTCCCAGGTTCGCGAGACCGTAATCCAGCTTCTGCGTGGCTACCAGCGTCAGTCCGGTGGAGGACGTGAAGCCGTTGGAGCGGGTGCACCGATGCGTGACCGCCAGCAGGCGACCTCCGCAATCTTGGAGCAGTTTGGACGCTCGCTAACCAACGCTGCGCGCGAAGGTTCCCTGGACCCGGTTGTTGGTCGCACCACGGAGATGGAACGCGTAATGCAGATTCTGTCGCGCCGCACCAAGAACAACCCCGTCCTGATCGGTGAACCGGGCGTCGGTAAGACCGCTGTCGTTGAAGGCCTCGCGCAGGCCATCGTGCGCGGTGACGTTCCGGAAACCCTGGCAGACAAGCACATTTACTCCCTGGACATGGGGTCGCTGGTGGCAGGATCGCGCTACCGAGGTGACTTTGAGGAACGCCTAAAGAAGGTCCTGAAGGAAATCCGCTCCCGTGGCGACATCATCCTCTTCATCGACGAAATCCACACCCTTGTCGGTGCCGGCGCAGCCGAGGGCGCAATTGACGCCGCCCAGATCCTAAAGCCGATGCTTGCGCGTGGTGAACTCCAGACAATCGGTGCAACCACACTCGAGGAGTACCGCAAACACATCGAGAAGGACGCCGCCCTCGAACGCCGTTTCCAGCCCGTCAAGGTCGAAGAACCTTCCGTCGAGGACACGATCGCAATCCTCAAGGGCCTTCGCGACCGCTACGAGGCGCACCACCGCATCATCATTTCCGATGAAGCCCTGGCCGCCGCCGCACAGCTTGCCGACCGCTACATTTCCGACCGTTTCATGCCGGATAAGGCAATCGACCTTGTTGACGAGGCCGGTGCTCGCCTGCGCATCCACCGCATGACTGCGCCGCCGGAGCTACGCGAACTCGATGACAAGATTTCCGAGGTACGTCGCAACAAGGAGTCCGCGATCGACGATCAGGACTTCGAGCGTGCCGCGGCTCTGCGCGATGAGGAGAAGAACCTCCTGCAGGAGCGCGAAGACAAGGAAGCTTCCTGGAAGTCTGGCGACATGGACACGATCGGGGAGATCGGCGAAGAAGAAATCGCCGAGGTCCTCGCAATGTCCACGGGCATTCCAGTCGTCAAGCTCACCGAGGCGGAGTCGCAGAAGCTCCTCAACATGGAGGACGAACTGCACAAGCGCATCATCGGCCAGGACGACGCGGTTCGCGCACTGTCCCAGTCGATTCGCCGTACTCGCTCCGGCCTGAAGGACCCGAAGCGTCCGGGTGGCTCGTTCATCTTCGCTGGCCCGACCGGTGTTGGTAAGACCGAGCTCGCTAAGACCCTGGCCGAATTCCTGTTCGGCGACGAAGACGCCCTCATTCAGCTGGACATGTCCGAATTTTCGGAGAAGCACACGGCTTCACGCCTGTTTGGTGCGCCTCCGGGGTACGTCGGATACGACGAGGGCGGCCAGCTAACTGAGAAGGTTCGCCGCCGTCCGTTCTCTGTAGTCCTATTTGACGAGGTCGAGAAGGCACACGCCGACATCTTCAACTCGCTGTTGCAGATCCTTGAAGATGGCCGCCTCACAGACTCGCAGGGACGCGTCGTGGACTTCAAGAACACGATCATCATCATGACCACCAACCTGGGTACCCGCGACATCAACAAGGGTGTCATGACCGGTTTCCAGGCCGAGGGCGTCATGGCGAACGACTACGAGCGCATGAAGCAGAAGGTCAACGAGGAGCTGAAGCAGCACTTCCGCCCCGAGTTCCTAAACCGCGTGGATGAGACCATCGTCTTCCCGCCGCTGGAGAAGGAGCAGATCGTTCAGATTGTCGACCTCATGATTGCGCAACTTGATGAGCGCATGAGTGATCAGGACATGAAGCTTGAGATGACTCAGGAAGCGCGTCTGCTCCTGGCTGACAAGGGCTTCGATCCTGTGCTCGGCGCACGTCCTCTACGTCGCGCAATCCAGCGTGAGATTGAAGACATGCTTTCAGAGAAGATCCTGTTCGGCGAGATCAAGACCGGCGACACGGTCGTTGTCGACGTTGAGGGCGAAGAAGGGGAGCGTCGCTTCACTTTCACGCCCAAGCGGTGACCAATTCACGAACATTTCATACAACTGAATAGCGCTTATCTTGCGGGGCGAATTGAAAAGATTCGCCCCGCAAACGCTTTTCGGAATAGGTCTAACTGCCCAAGAATTGGTAACCTAGGTAACAGTGTGGAAGCACAAACCGCATTGGCGCGGTGAATGGAAAATGAACAGAAAGTAGAGGCCAACGAATGGTCAAATACGTCTACGATTTCTCTGAAGGCGACAAGGAAATGAGGGATCTGCTTGGCGGCAAGGGCGCAAACCTTGCTGAAATGACCAAGCTAGGTCTGCCAGTTCCTCCCGGCTTCACGATCTCGACTGATGCTTGCCGTGAATACCTGAGGTTAGGCGATGTTCCGCAGGACCTGGTTCCCGAAGTCACCAAGCATCTGCGAAACGTAGAGGATGTGATTGGTCGCAAGCTAGGTGATCCGAAGAACCCGCTTCTGGTTTCAGTTCGTTCAGGTGCTAAGTTCTCGATGCCGGGCATGATGGATACGGTTCTGAACATCGGCCTCAATGATGAATCTGTGCTGGGACTTGCTGAAGTTGCGGACAACGAACGATTCGCGTGGGATTCCTACCGCCGTTTGATTCAGATGTTCGGCGATACGGTTTTGGGTATTGATGGAGCCCTGTTCGGTGACGCTTTGGATCACATGAAGGAAGATCGTGGCGTCACGTTCGACCACGAACTCACCCCGGAAGACCTGAAGGAACTTGTCGACCAGTTCAAGAAGATCGTCAAGGACGCAACCGGCGATGACTTCCCGCAGGATCCGCGCGAACAGCTAGACCTGGGTATTGAGGCTGTGTTCAAGTCTTGGAACACTGAGCGCGCAAAGATTTACCGTCGGCGTGAACGTATTTCCGATGACTTGGGAACTGCAGTAAACGTTCAAACGATGGTGTTCGGCAACATGGGCGAGGATTCCGGCACGGGCGTTTGCTTTACGCGCGACCCCTCCACTGGTCACTCCGGCGTTTATGGCGACATCCTCATGAATGCTCAGGGTGAGGACGTTGTTGCCGGTATCCGTAACACCGAGCCGCTGGTCCAGCTAGGTGAGCATGACAAGAAGTCGTATGAGGAACTTCTTGCCATCATGGAAAAGCTGGAGACGCACTACCGCGACCTGTGTGACATTGAGTTCACGATTGAGCGCGGCAAGCTGTGGATGCTACAGACTCGCGTTGGTAAGCGTACTGCTGCCGCCGCGTTCCGCGTTGCAACCCAGCTGGTCGACGAGAAGCTCATCACGATCGATGAGGCCCTCACACGCGTCACCGGTGAGCAGCTGACCCAGCTGATGTTCCCGCAGTTTGACGCAAGTGCTGAGAAGAAACTGCTTACCCGCGCAATGGCTGCATCGCCAGGCGCTGCAGTAGGTGAACTCGTCTTCAACAACGAGGACGCAGAAGCCGCCGCAGCCGATGGTCGCAAGTGCATCCTGATTCGTCGTGAGACGAACCCCGACGACCTGCCGGGCATGGTAGCCGCCGAGGGCGTTCTGACCGCTCGCGGCGGAAAGACCTCTCACGCAGCTGTGGTTGCCCGTGGTATGGGTAAGACCTGTGTCGTTGGCGCTGACGACCTGAAGGTCGACGCTGTCGCAAAGACCGTCGAATGTGGTGACGTCACCCTGAAGGCTGGCGACATCGTAGCTATTGACGGCAGCACGGGCGAGGTCTTCATTGGCGATGTTCCGGTAACGGATTCAGCCGTGACAACCTACCTGACTGAAGGTCTAGAAGCAGGCATTGAGGCAGCCGGTGACGACGAGATGCTGGCTGACCTGATCAAGTCGGTTGACCGTCTGCTAACCCATGCTGATGAGGTCCGCCGCCTGCGGGTTCGCACGAACTCTGACACTCCGGAAGACGCGACCCGCGCACTGGAGTTCGGTGCTGAAGGTATCGGCCTGTGCCGTACCGAGCACATGTTCCTGGGTGATCGTCGCCCGTTGATCGAGCGCGTCATCCTCTCGGAGATCAACTCTGACGATCGCGAGGAAGCACTGCACTCTCTAGAGGAACTTCAGCGCACCGACTTTGAGAACCTGCTACGCGCGATGGATGGCAAGCCGGTAACGGTACGCCTCATTGACCCGCCGTTGCACGAGTTCCTGCCGGACCTCACCAAGCTTGAGGTGAAGGTAGCTGTGGCACAGGCTAAGGGCGAAAAGGTCAGTGAGGACGAACTCAAGATGCTGGATGCGGTCCGCCGCATGCACGAGACCAACCCAATGCTTGGAACCCGCGGCGTTCGCCTAGGAATCCTGCTACCTGGCCTGTTCAGCTTGCAGATCCGCGCCCTCGTCCAGGCAAGCCTGAAACTGAAGAAGGAAGGCCTAGATCCAAAGGCGGAAATCATGGTTCCGCTGGTTGGTTCTGTACGCGAAATGGCGCTCATTCGCCACGAGGCTGAGGACATCATCAAGGCTGAAACCGAGGTTGCAGGCGTTGAGCAGGACTTCCTGATCGGTTGCATGGTTGAACTTCCGCGTGCTGCGCTAACGGCAGATGAGCTGGCTCAGGAAGCTGACTTCTTCTCCTTCGGCACGAACGACCTGACCCAGACCACCTGGGGCTTCTCGCGTGACGACGTGGAAGGCACGATCTTCCCGACCTACATCCAGGAATCCGTCTTCGGCGTTTCCCCATTCGAGACGATCGACCAGGACGGCGTAGGCAAGATGGTGCAGGAAGGTGTCAAGCGTGGACTTTCAACCAAGGAAAATCTGAAGCTTGGTATCTGTGGTGAGCACGGAGGCGATCCGGACTCGATCCACTTCTTCCACAGGGTCGGACTGGATTACGTTTCCTGTTCTCCGTTCCGCGTTCCCGTTGCCCGTCTTGAGGCCGGACGCATAGCGATCCTGGATAAGTAACCCTTCAACAAAAGTCGGGGCAGGCAAATGCTTGCCCCGACTTTGTAATTCTGTGGTTGAGTCGCGACGGTTTCATAGCTGAGTCGCGACGGATTTGTGGCCAAGCGGCGACGGATTCATGGCTGGGTCGCAACGGATTTGGGGTTGATCCATTACGTATGTCTGGTTCAATCACCACGAAACTTTGGCACATAAGACACACGCCCTATTTACGTAACGGGCGCGTTGCGTAAATAGGGCTATTTTGAAACATAAAACCTTACGTAATTCGTTGCGTAAGGATGGCCGCCGAAAAATCAGGAATCTGAGCTATCCGTGCAACTGTGCGTAAGGTAAGGGTTTCCTATTTTTTACCTACCGTTACCAGGCCCAAAGTCCTGGTAGGCAAGGCTTACCTTATCTATATTTGGAGCGTGAAACTTTCCGAATGTCGCCGTGGCGATCGAGGCCACCTAACGTCCGTTGCAGTCCAGCCGTGCTACCAGTTGCGGGTGCAGGAGCTGGGACTGAGGCCGGGTGCCCAGTTCGTAGTAACTAATCGTGCCACATTTGGCGGAATCGTACTAAACGTAGGTGGAACCCGCGTCGCCGTTGACGTGCGGTCCTCAAAGCTCATTGACGTGGAGGTCGCCTGATGAGTTGCTCGAAGTGCTCCCCAGGCAATCCGCAAGACTGTGATAATCCGCGGGCCAGAGGCGTCCTCATAGATGTGGATAGTCTTTCCCCGAAAAACCGTTCCACCGTGGTTTTGGTTGGAAATCCCAACGTTGGTAAGTCAACGCTGTTTAACGCTTGCACGGGTGCGCATCAGGCGGTTGTGAATGCGCCGGGAACGACCGTTGAGGTCATGCAGGGGCAGTGCACGGACTTGAACGTGCGGATGCTCGATTTGCCGGGAACGTATTCGCTGATTCCGAATTCGCCCGATGAGCAGGTCGTCGTTGACACGCTCGCTGGCGTTCCGGGATCGTTTACCGATCCGGCGCGTGGTCAGTCGATTGACCTTGTAGTTTTGGTGCTTGATGCTTCTGCGATGACGCGTTCGCTTTACCTGCTTGGCCAGGTCGCGCAGACGGGTCGCCCGATCGCGGCCGTGATGACGATGGCTGACGTCGTGGAACACGAAGGCGAAGTTGTCGATGCCGCGTCTTTGTCGAACACGCTCGGCATTCCCGTGTTGGCAGCTGACGTTCGTACCAAGGAGGGCGTGGCTGCGGTAGAACAGGTGATTCAAACTGCGCTGGTGACTCGGCCACGCGTGAAGTCTGTTCGTCCTGATCCGACGGCTCCTGGCTACAACCAGGTGGCGGCGCAGGCCGCGTTTGAGCAGGCTCGCACTTTGGCTGACCGCGACCAGATTTTAGGAATTGGGGAGGGCGTTCCGCCCGCCACCGCGCCGGACTGTAACTGTTCTCGCGCTGAGCAGGATTCTAGGCAGATTGCTCCGGATTCAACGCAGGCGCTTTCGGAAGCGGCGGACATGTCCGAGTTTGACCGCGCTTCAAAGCTGTTTGCATGGGTGGACGAAGTTGAGCGCCGCGCTGGCCGCAAGCAGGCGGCAGCAGGGAAGCCGTCGCGTTCGGATCGAATCGACACGTTCCTGCTACACCCGCTGATTGGTATTCCCGTTTTCTTCGCGCTGATGTGGCTACTGTTCCAGATCGCGGGTAACTGGACCGGCCCTGTCATGGACTTCTTTGACGGGTTGTTCTCCTCAACTGAACCGGGAGCATTCTCAGTCGCTAACGGGCTCGCGTGGGTGCTTGGCAAATTCGGGCTCGGGGACACCTGGATTAATGGCCTGCTGGTAGACGGACTGTCCACCGGTCTGGGCGTGGTTGCGTCCTTCTTCCCGTTGATGTTCGTTATCTTCTTGGCGATCGCGATCCTGGAGGATTCCGGTTACATGGCTCGCGCCGCGTTCCTGGGCGACCGTGTCATGCGCATGATCGGCCTGGACGGGCGCGTGATTCTGCCGCTGATCATGGGCTTCGGCTGTAACCTGCCGTCGCTCGCGGCGACGCGCACGCTTCCAAACGCGAAGCAACGCCTGGTCACCACGCTGATCATCCCCTACACCTCGTGTGCGGCTCGCCTGACGATCTACCTGATGATCGCACGCATCTTCTTCCCGAAGCACGCGGGTAACGTCGTGTTCTTGATGTACGTGCTGTCCCTGGTGATGGTCGTTTTGGGTGCTCTAGTTTTGAAGCCGTTCATTACGAAGGGCCAGTCGCGAGCTCCGCTGATGCTCGTACTACCTGCCTACCAGATGCCCCGCGTCCTCGTGATTGTAAAGAACACTTGGCATCGTTCGTGGGCGTTCGTGAAGGGCGCCGGCAAGATCATCGTTGTCATGACGCTGGTGGTTTGGCTGATGAGCTCAATCCCCACCACGACCGGTCACAGCTTCGCGGAGGACGACCTCGCAATGGAGGACTCCCTCTACGGTTCCGTTGCAATGGCCCTGGAACCCGTTTTTGAACCGACCGGATTCGGCGACTGGCACATGACGGGCGCGTTGATGACTGGTTTCGTCGCGAAAGAAACCGTGATTTCTTCAATCGTCACGTCTTATAACCTTGACGAGGCGGCTGCTGGCGACGCGGAAGATGGAGGCGAAGACCTCGGTTCGTTGCCGCAGCTGGTAACGGAAACCTTTGAGTCCACCGCGGGTGATAATGCGCCTTTGGCGGCATTTGCGTTCTTAGTGTTCGTTTTGACGTACACGCCGTGTATGGCAACGGTTGCGGAGCAGCGCCGCCAGATCGGGTCGCGCTGGACCTTTGGAGCTATGGCCGTGCAGCTGACGGTTGCATGGGTGTTGGCGACGTTGATCTTCCAGATCGGGCGACTCTTCTAATGGCGAAAGTGAAGCTGAGCTTCCAGCGTCCGCCAAAAGCGGACGCGGCGTCGCGCCCTGAACAGCCGCGCAAGGAACCGCCGTTGCAGAGGTTGCTTGCAGAGATTGGTAGGGGAGCGACCGTTCCAGCTGCAGCTGAGCGGGCGGGCATTCGCCCCGAGATTGCTGAACTAATGGTGGATTACTTGGAGAGGTCAGGCCGGCTACAGAGCGCGACCTCGCTGTGTTCATCAGGCCTGGGCGCTTGCGGCACCGGAACCTCTGATCAGGTGAAAATTCACTGCGCGGGTTGCCCGCTGTCGGCTTAGCCCAGCAAAGGCCTTAGAATCTTGACTGTGTCTGTGTGCGCCGTCAGACAGAAAATAATTGGCTCATAGCCCGTCGAGTTAATTCCGGCGAGTATCTGTACGGGGATACCCTACGCGTAAGATAGTTTGGCGCTTTCTTTATGGACGCTGGTAGGGTCTTGGGCGTGAGTGCTCGTTCGTCTAAGTTTCGTGCTGAGATTCAGGGTTTTCGTGCCCTTTCTATTGCGCAGGTGTTGTTGTTTCATGCCTGGCATGTGGGTTCGCCTATTGGTGTTGATGTTTTTATTATGATCTCGGCTTATTTGTTGACGGGGTCTTTGGTTCGTAGGGCTGAGGCTGGGAGTATTCAGCCGTTTTGGCAGCGTTGGGTTCATATTTTTAAGCGTTTGTTGCCTCCGTAGGTGGTGACTGTTGTTGTCACGCTTGGGGCGACAATGTTGTTTTTGCCCAAGACTCGTTGGCTGGGTGTGTTGGAGCAGTCGTGGGCGAGCTTGTTTTATTACCAGAACTGGTTGTTGCAAAGTGAGGCGGTTGATTATTTTGCTGCGGATTCTGCTTTGCAGTCTCCGTTGATGCATTTGTGGTCGATGTCGATGCAGGGCCAGATTTTCTTGTTGTTCCCGCTGTTGGTGTGGGTGGTTGCTCGTCTTGCGAAGCGGTTTGATGTGAGTGTTCGTAAGCTTGCGTTGGCTGTTTTTGGGTTGCTTGCGTTGGGCTCGTTTGTCTGGTTGTTGGCTAAGTTTGTGGATGGGGCGAATCTGTCCTATTACTTTGATACTCGCTCAAGGATCTGGGAGTTCGCGATTGGATCTCTTGTTGCGATTGTGGAGCCGTGGATTCGGGTGAGTAACCGGATTAGTACGGTTTTGGGCTGGCTGGGTGTTGGCGTGGTTGTGTTGTTTGGGCTGGTTTCGATTGGCTCTTATCCTGGTCCGGCTGCGTTGGCTCCGATGATGGGGGCTGCGTTTATGCTCCTGTTTGCGCGGGTGGATACTTCTGGGTTGTCGGTTGCTCGTCTGTTGTCTTGGCGTCCGCTGGTGTATGTGGGAGATAATTCTTACGCGTTATATTTGGTGCACTGGCCGATTTTTGTCATGGTGTTGGTGGCTTTGAGGGCTGAGCTTCTACCTATTTTGGTGGGTATTGGTCTTTCAGCTGCTTCGTTTTTGCTTGCGATTATTGTGACTAGGTTGGTTGATGATCCGGTTCGTACTAGTCCGTGGATTAATGCGTCTTCGTGGCGCAAGCTTGGTGTGGTTAGTGTGTCCTTAGCTGTGGGATCTGCACTTGTTTTCGGGTTGGGAACCTGGATGAACCGGATTCTGGCGGTTGGCGCGCAGCCGGTTGAAGCCGAAGTCCCGGCAGGAGAGGTGGAACCCTACCTAGGCGCACAAGCATTAGATATCCCCGGCGGGGACGCCACCATAAACACAGAACGAGAAGGAATCACCCCAATCCCAGAGGTTGGAAGTGAGGGCGGAAGATGGACGACGCTTCCTCATGAATGTACCGGCGTGTTTTCCAATCCGCCGAGTCTGGACGATGATCCAGTCCATTGGAATCATTGCAAGCAACTTACAGAGACGAACGCTGACGGCCTGACCGTGGTTTTCTGGGGTAACTCCCACATGATGCAGTACGGAACGGCAATCAAGGACCTGGCCTTAGAAGAAAACTGGAACGTCGGTGCACTGTCGATCGGTAGCTGTCACATAGCAACAGACGATACGACCGATAAAGAATGCATTGATTGGTACGACCAGTCGATTCATTGGCTGACGGAAGAAGTCAAGCCGGATGTAGTCGTCTTCGTAGTTACAGCGGGCTCAAGTGAGAGGCCGGATCAGATAACGGGCGGAGCAGAACAGTTCATCCAGACGCTGAATGACGCTGGGATTTCCGTTGTCGGACTGCGCGATAATCCGCGTTTCAAGGACGATCAGTACGAGTGTGCTACGTCAACTGAGGATCTATGGGAATGTGGAGCACCGCGCTCAGAAATCTACTCCGAGGACCTTCCTGAAATCCAACGCCTCCAGGAACTCTACGATTTCACCTACATCGATGTGACGCAGAGTATCTGTCCCGGCGACTGGTGCCCAGTTGTGATTGGTGACATGTATGTCTATTTCGATCACAACCACATTACGGAGTCTTATTCCAGAAGTCTTGGCCCCGCAATGAAACGTGAGTTCGAGGAATCTGGAGCCCTCGACCACATTAGAGAGTTGGAAAGCAACGCTCGCTAATAACAGATCCAATTCATTCGCATACTGACTGCTATTGAAAGAGGTTCTTGCGACTGTCATGATGGCAAAGTCGAACCATCAGTAACAGGAGTCAGTAGATTTGCGAGGACGTGGCATAGAGTCTCTGGATGCGAAGGCTGACTGGAAGCCTCGCCAGATCCAGGTGGCGGATTTCGACTCCGTACGGCAGGCAAGCATGTGGCGCCAACACGGCAGCGCTGAAGCCACGAAACGCCTAGTCGCAGTGTTGCGCACAGCAATCCTGCTCGGTGACGTCCTCACCATCGACCGGAACCAACTGTTTGACGGCATCTTCTTCCTTTCCTTAGGGCCGAAGGGTATTGCGCGTGAACTCGGTTTGAGCGCGGAATCAGTCCTGCCTCTGAAAGTGAAGTGTCAGCCAGAACCGCCCTCGGATATGAATGACGAATCGAAAACGGCGATGCGTCGCGTGCCGGCAATGCGGGGGACGGATGCGGGTGGGGGAGACCTCGTTAATGTTGATCTGCAGCTTGAAAAAGTGCGCGCCCCCGCGTTTTTGAAAGCTTCGTCGGCGCGGATGGCGACGATGGCGGACGCCGCTCCCAACGATTGGCTGTGTGCGGAAATCGGGGATGAATGGGTACGCGGGGATGGCCTCACGAATTATGCGATTGAACTGAACGACGGACGGATTGAAGCGCTGATCGCGGAAGCTCAAGAAGAGTGGGCGCAAGCCATCGTTGACGGCCAGGTTGCCGTGGACCGCTGGGATCGAGGCGCAGCCAAGGGCGGCCTAGATGTGCCCGGCACTCTGCGGGAAGCGTTCGCCGAAATACACACAGAAACCGAGCCCCGCCCTCTGGCCGAATTTTTATTGCGGCAGGAAAGTAACTTCCGCAAGGAGGTCACGAACAACGTCTTCCGCTGGATGACCGGAGCGGAAGAGGACTTTGAAACGCGCGAAAGATCGCAGCGGGCGATTGAGACCGGAACGCAGTGGAACGAGGCTCGCATGGCGATGGACATGTGGTCACGCGCGTACTACCGGGCGATCGCGAACCAGGATGGGGCGATGTACCTGTCGTTTTATGACAACTCGTTCGCGGATGATGCGAGGGAGCTGGCCGGCGAATACGGACTAACGATGGCTAGCCGTTCGCGCCTGCAGCGCGTGAAGGACCGCGCGTTCAGGTCTTCCAGGGCGGAAACGATCCGTGTCGAGGGCGAGATTTTGGATCACATGCTGGTGATCGCGCCGCCGGTTTTTGCACAGCTTTACCCGTTGACGCGAGACACCGCGCACCGGCTAATCCGCGACGGCGAGCAGCAGGCAATGTTTGACATGGCTTACGCCGCGCGCGAGGCGGTCAGTGCGCCGGATACGCATTCGCGGCGAAAGTTCGTAACCCTGATGCGAGTCGCGTCGATGACCCTACTGGCCGTGGTCATTTCGGCGCTTGGTCTTATGCCGGAGCTGACGAATCTGTCGGTCGGAACGCGCGCATTTTCGGTGATCATGGCGGGTATTCTAGGTGTTGTCGCCGGTCTGCCGTGGGATGACCTGGTCGAGCTGTTCAGCCTGCGAAAGTCCGCAATGACGGCGACTTTGACGATGAGCAACGAGGAGGCAACCAATGCTTGATTGGGACCTTGAATGGGAAGCTGCGGAGTTTCCCGTCCGCGTCGACAGCACCTCCGTCGTGACCAGTTCCGGCAAACCACAAAAGCAGTACCAGGTAACCGTTGGGGATGCCGCGTTTGCGGGTGCGGTCGCCGTCGTCACCGCGCGCGACACGGAGCGCATGCTACTGGTCCGTCACGAACGCATCCGCATCGGCAAAACGCTGTGGGAACTCCCACGCGGCATGGCCGACCTCGACGACCCCAACCCCATCGCCACCGCCCTGCGCGAACTACACGAAGAAACCGGCATCCGCGCCACCACCGGAATGAACCTTGGCATGATTTATCCCGACTCGGGTTTCCTCACCTCCGAAGTCGCAGTCGTCCGCATCGTCATCGACCACGAGGGCGTGGCTGCTGACAACCCCGACGGTGAAGTAGAAGGCCACCGATGGTTTACTCCTGAAGAAATCCAGGCTCTGATCAAATCGGGCGACATGCGCGACGCGATCAGCCTGGGCGCGCTCGCTGTGGTGTCCGCGAACAAGTAGATTCGCGGCTGTGCCCGCGAGAATCTAGAAGGCGAATACCTCCGCTCGCCACTACGATGAACTTATGTCCGATACTTGTGTCGCGAAGGTTCCGATTTTTTCGCAGTTGACGGCTGAACAGCAGGCCGTCGTCGCTGAACTCGCACGCCCAGTGCGCGTGAAAGCCGACCAGCAAATTTTCATGCAAGGACAGCGAAACGCCCCCTTGATCGTCGTGCACGAGGGCGCAGTCAAGCTTGTACGAACCAGCCGAGACGGGCGCGAACGGGTCGTGCGCGTTCTACACGAGGGGGACTTCAGCGGCGAAGCAAGCCTGCTAACCGGAGCCCGGCCAGACTACTCAGCGGTTGCCTTATCAGACACGGAAGCCTGTTCGTTCAGGCCAGAAGATTTCGCGAAACTGCTTGCACAACACCCACAGGTGGGGCTGTCAATGATGGGAGTCCTGTCCCGCCGATTACAAGAATCGCAGGAACTACTCGACCAGGTAACTAACCAAAGCGTTGACGTGCGAATCGCAAACTACCTGCTCGGTCTAGAAGCTAGACCAAGCGAAGACGGCATTCGTGTTACCCTGCCAATCCTCAAAAAAGACATCGCATCACTCCTTGGAACAACCCCAGAAAGCCTATCCAGGGCCCTGAAACGCCTAACCCGCCAAGGGCTCATCACCCCCAGCGGGTCAGACATTCTACTTTCAGATATTGACGGGCTCATAGAACTAGCGGACGGCTGACTGCGCGCTAACAGAACTAGCAGACGGCTGACTTTAGGCTCGTCGACCTAACAGGCCGCTCACCTCGCGGCCAGTTACCTAACGGACGGCTGACTCCACATCCGTCACTTCGCCCAGGTGAGCCTCCGAAGCATCTGAGAGGGATTCCGCATCACCGCTCCCAAACCCCTCAACGTCCTTCGGCTCCCACCGAGTCAAACGCAAAGCGTTCAAAATGACCGCCAGCACGGAGGCCTCATGAACCAGCATTCCGATCGACATTCCGACCCGTTCAAACACAACACCGAGCAACAGCAACGCCACCGTTCCCAGCGCAATGACCGTATTCTGCGTCATCAGACGAACCGTCTTCCGCGCCAACCGTTGCGCGTGAGCCAGCTGATCCAGCCGATTTCCGGCCAACACCACATCAGCCGTTTCCACAGAAAGATCCGTTCCCGCACCCATCGCGATACCAACGTCCGCCGACGCCAGCGCGGGAGCATCATTCAAACCATCTCCAACCATCGCCACATTCGCGCCCTCGTCAATCAAAAGTTGCACGTGGTCAACCTTGTCTTCGGGCAACAACTGCGCGTGGAACTCGTCGATCCCGGCAATATTCGCCACATGAGATGCCGCTCGCGGATTATCCCCAGTCAACAAAACAACCCGATCAATTCCACCACGATGCAGCGACGCGATGGCCTCCTTGGCGCCCGCACGCAACTGATCTGCAATCGTCACGTACCCCAAAATCTGGCCGTCAGCCACAACGTAGGAAACCGTCGCGCCCGAAGATTCCGCAGCAGCGGCCTCCCAAATCAACGAATCCGAAACGGACATGCCATCCAACGATCGTGACGACCCGATCGTGACCGTTTTTCCATTTACGAGGCCGGAGATGCCAACCCCGCGGGTGATTTCCACCTGCTCGGGGTCGGACAACGTCAGGTTTCGAGATTGTGCGGCCGCAACGATCGCTCTGGCGAGCGGATGCTCGGAGGCCTGCTCGAGTGACGCGGCGAGGCGTAGCAGGTTGTCCTCAGATCCAGACAGTGAGGTCACACCGGTGAGCTGCGGCGCGCCCCGCGTGAGCGTACCCGTCTTATCCAGCACGACGGTGTCGACTTTTGCTAGGCGTTCAACCGCGTCACCGCCCTTGAAAATCACGCCCCGCTTCGCGCCATTGCCAATTCCCGCCACGATCGCGACGGGAGTAGCGATAACCAGCGCGCCAGGGCACGCAATCACTAGAAATATCAGCGCGAGTTCAACATTTTGGGTCACGAGCCCAAACACCACGGCCGCCACAATAATCAACGGCGTGTAAACAGCGGCAAACCGGTCCAAGAACTGCTGGCGAGGAGCCTTCGCATCTTGCGCGTCCTCCACCAGTTCAATGATTTGCGCGTAGGTGGTGTCATCACCCACCTTGTTGGCACGCACCTTCAGATAACCATTTTCTAGAGTTGTGCCAGCAAAAACTTCGTCGCCCACAGCTCGCCGAACCGGAACCGGTTCTCCCGTTATAGCAGCCTGCTGGACGTGCCCCTCGCCCTCGATAATTGAACCGTCAACGGGCAAAGAATCACCCGTTTTCACGAGGACGATATCGCCTTCTGTAATCTCATCGACGTCCACTTCAACTTCGTTGCCGTGTTGCAGTAGGAGTGCCCGAGACGGGGTTGCTTCAACGAGTTCGCGGATGGAGGTGCGCGTGCGCTCCAGGGAGCGTTGCTCGAGATAGGCGCCAAACAGGAACAGGAAAGCTACGACTGCGGACTCCACGTATTCCCCAATAATCAGCGCGCCAATCACGGCGATCGTGACCAGCAGATCAATGGAAAACGTGCGGTAGCGCAGCGCCATGAGTGCCCTGTATGCAATCGGCGCGCCTGCAACAACCGAGGCGGCAATCAAGATCCAGGCTTGGGCTACCGAAAAACCGGTGGCCCAAGCTAGGAATCCAGCCAGTAACAGGACACCGGAGATCCACGTTACGTGACTCTTCTGGAGTTTCACGGCTACTTAACCTTCGTCTTCAGGACGGGGTAGCCCAGGTCCGCAATGATCTTTCCGATATCTTCTGCCTTGACCTGCTCCTTGTCGAAGTTCACGTTCACACGGGAGGAGTTGAACCCAACATCGACGTTGCTGACTCCGTCGATGCGGCCCACCGCGGTTTCAATTTTCTTGACGCAGGAGGGGCAGGTGAATGCTTCGGTTGTAAACGTTGCTTGCGACATGATCATCTTCCTTTCAAGTGGGGCGGTTTGCCCTCGGTCGATAATCAGTCAAGCCGCATTTTCGGATACCTGCCTTGACGCCGGTCAAGTTAGCGTGTGGATTAGAAATAGCGAAAAGTATGAAAGCCAATCCAGTGGGACTGGAAGGTCAACCAGTTGAGGTCGCAAGGTTAATCGAATGTGGCTAGACAAAAAGCCGGGGCTCTCGAACTTTGAGTCGTTCGAGAGCCCCGAGCTCTAGGTAGCGCAACTACCTACTGTTTCCTGGTAGCTACCAGATCATGAGCGGCGCTTGCGCATTCCTACCAGTGCTGCACCAGCGACGAACAGGAGAGTGCCTACTCCGAGGAAGGTTCCGGTGGCAACACCGGTCTTCGGCAGAGTCGGTTTCTTCGGCTCCTCCGGAATGATCTTGTTGGTCACGTTGTAGCCGTCGACCGTGGTCGTGTAGCCATCAACTTCGTCTTCAGTAATCGTGTAGACGATTTCCTTACCAGAGTTGAACTTCGGTAGGTCGGTGAATGACCAAGCCCAGTCATCATCTGCGGTTACCTGCTTGGAAGCAACTTCCTCACCGTCAGCGAGCAGGCGAATCGTAATGGATTCGGGGCGCTTGCTGTTCTGGTTGTCGTTGTCGTCCCAGGTCTTCGAGCCTTCGACCATGGTCATCTCCGGCTCATGGCTGTTAACCAAGTTGAAGCCATCGACGAAGGTTTCGTAGCCCTCTACCTCGTCCTCGATGATGGTGTACTCGATTACCTGTCCCTTGTCGAATACTGGTAGATCGGTGAATGACCAGGTCCAGTCGTCTTCCGCGGTTACCTGCTTGGAAGCAACTTGCTCACCGTTTGCCAGCACGCGGACCGTGATGGAATCAGGACGAATACCATCTTGGTTGTCGTCGTCTTGCCAGGTCTTCATGCCCTCAAGCTCGGTGGTCGCAGGGGTCCGTGAGTTTGTGACTACGTAGCCCTCGGTAGCGTCACCGGTGATTGTCGTGGTGTAGCCGTCTCCGATTTCGACTTCTTCGACGGTGTAGACGATCTTGTCACCTGCTGCGTACTCATCAAGTTCGGTGAATGTATCGGTCCAGTTGTTGTCTGCGTTCAGGGTGAGTTCCTTATCAGTGGCTTCACCGTTAGCGATCAGCTTGATGGTTACGGAATCGGGTCGCACACCGTCCTGGTCGTCAGCGTCATCCCAGGCCTTGGTTACCTGGACTGAAGTCTGGCCAGGAGTGTGCGTGTTAGTGACGTCGTAGCCGTCGATCTCTGAGGAGTACTCAGGTACTGCGTCCTCGGCGATCGTGTAGACGATTTCTTCACCGTTGGCAAACCTCGGAAGGTCCGTGAAGAACCAAGTCCAGTTGTCTGTTGCGGTTACCTGCTTGGAAGTAACTTCCTCACCGTCAGCGAGTAGGCGGATAGTGATCGATGCCGGACGTTTCCCGTCTTGGTTTTCGGCGTCATCCCACGTCTTCGATCCTTCAACTGCCACGGTTTCGGGAGTATGCGTGTTAGTCACGTTGTAGCCGTCGACCGTGGTCGTGTAACCATCAACTGCGTCCTCGGTGACCGTGTAGACGATTTCTTCACCATCTGCGAACTTCGGTAGGTCGGTGAACGACCAGGCCCAGTTGTCCGCTGCGGTTACCTGCTTGGAGGCAACTTCCTCACCATCAGCGAGCAGGCGGATAGTGATGGATCCCGGTCGGATACCATCCTGGTTATCCGCGTCATCCCACGTCTTCGATCCCTCAACTGCAATGGTTTCAGGGGTGCGTGAGTTTGTGGCTACGAAACCTTCGTTGGCATCTCCGGTGATTGTTGTCGTGTAGCCGTTTCCGATTCCGACTTCTGCAACGGTGTAGATGATCTTGCTTCCTGCTGCGTACTCGTCTAACTCGGTGAATGTACCGGTCCAGTTGTTGTCCGCGTTCAGGGTGAGTTCCTTATCGGTGGCTTCACCGTTTGCGACCAGTTTGATGGTCACAGAGTTCGGACGCACACCGTCTTGGTTACCGGCGTCATCCCAGGCCTTGGTTACCTGGACTGAAGTCTGGCCAGGAGTGTGCGTGTTGGTGACGTCGTAACCATCGACCGTGGTCGTGTAGCCCTCGACCTCGTCCTCGACGATGGTGTACTCGATTTCCTGTCCGGTAGCGTACTTAGGCAGGTCGGTGAATGACCAGGCCCAGTTATCACCGGCGGTTACGGTCACGGAGTCGATCTCGGTGCCGTTTTGCAACAGACGAATCGTGATGGATTCCGGACGAACACCGTCCTGGTTGTTGACATCATTCCACGTCTTCGAACCGCTAATTTCGACGGTTTCGGGAGCGTGTGTGTTGGTTACGTCGTATCCGTTCACTACTGACGTGTACCCCTCAATTGGGTCCTCAGTAATGGTGTAGACAATCTTCTCGCCGCCGCGATATTCCCTCAGGCCCTCAAACTTCCACGACCAGTTATCTTCTGCGGTTACTTCCTGAACGGCGACCTGTTTGTCACCATCAAACACGCGGATGGTAATAGATTCGGGACGCTTCCCGTCCTGGTCATCGTTGTCGTCCCAAGTCTTGTTACCTTCAAGGGTGGTCGTTTGTGCCTTGTAGTCGTTGACGACCGCAGTTTCGGCAGTGGCGCCCTTGATGTTGAATGACAAAAGTACGAGTTAAGTCCAATGACTCTCGTCGCCAATATGTACCAGGCCCTTCTCGGGGTCGTAGGTGAACGTGCCCCCATTTTCCGCTGTGAAGCTGTTGCCACCTGCATCGACGTTGTAGAAGGTAATGCCCTTCTTGTCGATGCCGCCAAATGGGCCTCCAACTTCAGCGATGCGGCTGGTAACTACCTGCTGTTGATACGCAGACAGCTGGTTCAGCGTTAGAACTGCGACTCCTTCACCCTTCGTGAGGCTTGCGGCAAAGAAAGTGTTAGTGTCGTCCGTCAGGGAGATCGGCCAGTCGAGTGTATTGTTCGGCGTATCTCGCTGAACCTGAGTGAGGATAAATGGAGGCGGGTTCACAGCCACGGCCTCTTGAGTGCTGGTGACCGTGTATCCGGAAACTTCCTGGCCACTTTCCGTAACGGTGTAGGTGCCTACCGGAACATCCCGGAACATCCACTTCTTCTCAAATGCACTATCACTGTCGATAACTTCAGCACTGGTGGTTGTAAGGACTTCGCCACTTTCCGAAGTGAGAGTGATTACTAGGTCTTCCGGGATTTCGCTAGCTTCAATATCTCCGGTGAAAGTCTTTGTAACGATTAGGTCATTTGTGGCGTCCGGATCGATTTCCAGATCGGCTGCCTGCGCTCCCAGTAGTGGTGCAAGGCCCGGCATAAACAACCCAAGTATTACGGCCAGGGCGGTCAGGGCCGCGAAAATGAGCCCTTTTCTACGCCCGCGGGGGTTCGACGCGGTTTTCATCTCTTCCTCCAAGGTGAAAACGACCCGCTTCGATGCGCTGAGCGTTCAACAGTTTGACCTCTCTATGGGGAGAAGCTTCGAGCAGGTCTGCACATGGCATTTTCTACGTCACATGGTTAACGGAATGAATGCGTACTAGACCTCAATTTGAGGTACTGTAAATAGGATATCGTGTACGACGCGCAAAAGGCAGGGATTGCTTGCTATTTGGACTATATAGGTGTAGGATGAAGGTCCTATTTATGGCCTTTAAGCCTCTCCCAACCCCGCAAGGTCCAACCCGGATGATCGTGGTTTCGCTTCCATCCGGTCAATTCTTTCCAGTAGGACACCTTCGCGAAGTGCCCACGGGCAGATTTCCAGCTCTTTGATCTTGAATGCCTTCATTGCGCGCATGGCAACTTCTGCTCCCGCAACGATTTGATATGTCCGTTCAGGCGTGATGCCGGGAAGCTCGGGGCGGCACCTCCTTTCGTTTGTCCTGGTCCAACTGGGGATTCTAATTTTCGAGGACGCCGCTGCCTTCATCTAAGAGAACAGCGGAATCCTGCACTTAGGGCTCATTTGGACTTTCTTTCTCCAACCCCAACCCGTAGAACCGGTCGAAGAATGCCTTCAACTTCTCGATTACGCGGTCTTTGATATCCCCGTAGTCTTCGGAGATCGCTGGGCGATGGAACCGGGAAACCCTGGGCATAACCCTTGCAATAGCCGTTCCGGTGGTCCGCACTTCGCCTTCTCGGAAAGCGTCGGCCATGAACTGGCGAGTTTGGTCCGCCCTCAACCTTTCCTCAGCAATGATCGCTGAAAGCTCTGCCTCACGTCTTTCTGCAAGGTATTCCAACCAAGCTGCACGGATATCGGCGTCCCAAGAAACCGTGGCCACGAACTGGTCGATCAAGTCCTTCTTGTTACGCAACGTCGGCGAAGCTTCTATCGCTCGACTGATCTCTTCTGGAGTATCGGAGTCCTCGCCAGCCTTCTCCTTGTTCTTGTGTTTCTCAACCAAGTCCAGGATGTAGTCGACATTGATCTCTACCTGTTTGATCAGCTCGATTTCAAAGACCAAATCGTCTTCGATATCTTCCGCTTCGGCTTCTTCGTCCTTGCGGTACTGCTGATACAAGTCGAGGTATCGACTCTGATAGTCCTGCAAAGTGCGCGGCGGCAACGGGTCGTCTTCTTCGAACTCATCGAATGCGGTCAGAATGTTGCGCAGTTTCAGGATCGCGCCGAACAGCTGGATAAACTCCTTCTGCCTTTCCTCGCCAACGATCCGCTCGTCCACAAGGAACTCTGCCAGCAGGTGATCCAACCGCTGCATGTACTCGTCAAAGTAATGCGAATAAGGCTTCAGAAGGGCAATTCCGCTGGCGTCCTTGTCGCCGAAAATCCGCATGGCCTCGTCAACGTTTTCTTCAATGTTGCGAAACGCGACGATGTTTCCGTACGTCTTGATGGAGTTCAGAATTCGGTTGGTCCTCGAGAACGCCTGCAACAGCCCATGTTGCCTCAAATTTTTATCGACCCAAAGCGTGTTAAGCGTTTTCGCATCAAATCCCGTGAGGAACATGTTCACCACGATGAGCATGTCCAACTCGCGCTCTTTCATACGCTGTGAAACGTCCTTGTAGTAATTCTCGAAGGAGTCTCCCGACGTATTGAAACTGACTGAGAACATTTGGTTATAGTCCTCAATCGCATCGTCCAAGAAATTCAGGTCGGTTTTACTTAGGTGTGACGGTTCGAAATGCTCTTCTTCTAAGATGCCGTCCGGTTCTTCAGCGTTCGGTGAAGCGCTGTAAATCAAAGCGATCTTCAACCGATCGCCCGGCGGTAAATGGTGTTGCTTTGATTTGAACATCGCGTAGTAACGCTTCGCAGCTTCGATGGATGCGGTTGCAAAAATCGAGTTAAACCCGCGCACACGCTTCTTGTCCAGTGCGTAAATTTTGTTTCGTTTGGTCTTTTGATCAAAGTGTTCGAGGACGTAGCTGGCGACAGCGGATATGCGGTGTTCGGACATCATTGCTTCTTCTGAGGCAATGGCTGAAACTTCTTTGTCGGCAATGCCGAGACGCGCCTGAACTGAATCTATGTAGTCGATGCGGAAGGGGAGTACGTTCCTATCGGTGATTGCGTCAACGATGGTATAGGTGTGTAGCTTGTCCCCAAAGACTTGTTCCGTGGTTTTGAGAAGGGGACTGCCACCCGAGTTGGCATTCACGTTGAAAATGGGTGTGCCAGTAAAGCCGAAGAGGTGGTAGTTTTTGAAAGCTTTTCGGATTGCCCTGTGCATGTCGCCGAACTGCGAGCGGTGGCATTCATCGAAGATGATGACTGTGTGGTCTTTGTAGATTTTGTGAGCACGGTTTTGCTCTACAAAAAGAGATAGTTTCTGAATTGTTGTGATGATGATTCGCGCGTCTGGATCTTCAAGCTGTAGTTTTAGAACTTTGGTTGACCTGTTGGAGTTCGCAGCACCTTTTTGGAATCTGTCGTACTCCTGCATGGTCTGGTAGTCCAGGTCTTTGCGGTCGACGACAAACAAGACTTTGTCTACGGTGTCAGCCTCGCTTGCTAGCTGAGCAGTCTTGAAACTGGTCAGTGTTTTGCCCGATCCGGTGGTGTGCCAGATGTATCCGCCTGCCTTGATGGTGCCAACCTGTTTCATGTTGGTAGACACCAGAACGCGGTTCAGAATCTTTTCTGTGGCGACGATCTGATAGGGGCGCATTACCAGTAGTTGCTTGTCGATGGTGAATACGCAGTATTTGGTCAGAATGTTTAGGATCGCGTGTTTTGCGAAGAATGTCTTGGTGAAACCGATGAGGTCTTCGATGGGCTTGTTTGTTTCGTCTGCCCACCAGGAAGTGAACTCAAAGGAGTTGGCTCTTTTAAGAGTCTGCCTCTTGCCTTGCTGTTCTTTGATGTGGTGGTGGCGAGTGGTGTTCGAGTAGTACTTGGTTAGTGTTCCGTTTGAGATTACGAATAGTTGTACATATTCGAAGAGGCCACTGCCGGCCCAGAAAGAGTCGCGGTCGTATCGGTTTATTTGGTTGAAGGCTTCACGAAGGTCGATTCCGCGGCGTTTTAGTTCAACGTGGATTAGGGGGAGTCCGTTTACGAGGATTGTGACGTCGTATCGGTTTGATTTGTTTCCGACTGCTTCGTATTGGTTGATGACTTGGAGGATGTTGTTGTGAACGTTGTCTTTGTCGATCAGTCGGATGTTTTTGGTAGTGCCGTCGTCACGGCGGAGTAATTGGATGTGATCGCGTTGGATTATCTTGGTTTTGTCGAGGATACCAGCGTTTTTGGAGGCGATTACGTGGTGGAAGAATTGTTCCCATTCGGATGCGCTGAACTGGACGTTGTTGAGCGTTTCGAGTTGTTGCCGGAGGTTTTTTACTAGGTCTGCTTCGGTTTTTATGGGGAGGTATTCGTAGGCCTGTTTTTGGAGGGTATGAATGAATTCGCGTTCGAGGGCCGTTTCGGATTGGTAGTGTTCAATCTTTTTGGGGTCTGCTTCGTAGGAGGCGACTACGGTGCTTTTGCTACTTACCGCGATGGGGTCGTAGTGACGTGCGGGGTTTTCATTCATCGGTGGCCTCTTCGAAGGTCAGTAGTTTGTCGCGGTAGTACTCGTACTGTTTCCGGCGAGCTTCAATCTCGGCGGGTAGGCCGATAGAAATGTCGTTAACAAGGGCGTCGAAGCGGTCGAGGATTTCGACGATGCGTTCCTGCTCCTCGCGAGGGGGAACAGGGATTTGTAGGTTATTGACGGTTGACCAATGCCTGCTGTAACCGAGATTAGGGATAGGTAGCGTTTTTAGTGCGAAGTACAGGTACCGCGGGAGCACTTTTTCTCCAGCAGATAAGATTTTTAGACCATCGGCTCCCTGTATGAACGATCCGTTGATGTATTTGATCTCTCGGGTGTGGTCCCCGAAAAGAACGAATTCGCCTGGGCCAGTTAATAGGTCTGCTCTGTCTGAGTAGCCAGAAATGTAATTTTGGCCTTGGTCAATTATTGGATAATCTCCAGTTTGTGTGTACTTAGACTTTGGAATCTTTCCGCTACTACGAACCGGTTCCGCGACCTTTTGCAGAGGTTCCCAATTCCAGGGTTTAGGAGAAGACGTTGGATCAAAATTCCAGGTTCTAGACCCAGAAATCACAAAATTACGATAAAAACTGTATTGAAGCGTCCGCGCTTCCAGCTCCGTGAATTTATCTAGTACTTCTACTATTGCTTGTTGTGTCGGGATCTGTGGGACCGGAATTCTTATTTTCTTTAAAGCTGTTTGTGTGAGACTCGGTATTCCGGCAGCTTGATTTAGATTCTCGAGGTGAAGGAATTGGAGATAGTAAAAAAGATATTTCGGTTCTAGTAAGGCTCCAATTTCAGTGTAAAAAATGGTGTCTACAGTCCAGAACGGCCCTTCGACAAAGTAAAGTTTATCTAATGACCCCTTGCGGGGTATTAGGACAGAAGGGCCTGGGTGCGCATAATCGCCAACATATGTCATTATGCCTCCCGTGCCATACACGGGAATATCTCCTTCCGGCAACTTCTTGTATGACTTGCCATTACGGATGGTCGCTAGATCGCCAAGCGGTATCCATTGCGTATGTTCAGTTTTATGCGCTATTAGTTGGAGCAATTTGTCCACTTAAATCACTCCTTCTAATTCGGTAACGATTTCATCAATCTCAGCGCGCAGAGCCTGTTGCCTAGCGACGATTACCCTGATCTTCTCGTTGAGCTCCGTGATGTTTATGACCTCACGAGTGTCTTCCGGCTCGACGTAAGCAGAAACAGACAGGTTGTAATCGTTGTCCTGGATTTCCTCATTAGGAATTAGAGATGCAAAGTGCTCTTCTCCGGTGCGTGAAGCAAACACATTGAGAATCCTCTTTCGATTCTCTTCAGTGAGGACGTTCTTATTTCCTTCACGTACGAACTCGGCAGAAGCATCGATGAACAAAGTCTTGTTATCTGACTTCGATTTCTTGAGCGCCACGATGCAAGTGGCAATAGTTGTTCCGAAGAATAAGTCAGGTGGCAATTGGATAACGGAATCTACGTAATTTCCATCGATTAGATACTTACGAATCTTTTTCTCAGCTCCGCCACGATATAGCGTTCCCGGGAACTGAACGATCGCTGCAGTGCCATCGGTTGCCAGCCAGCTCAGCATGTGCATTGTGAAGGCAAGGTCGGCGTAACTCTTTGGTGCTAAAACGCCGGCAGGGGAGAACCGTTCATCATTGATTAGGACTGGATTATCTTTGCCCTCCCATTTAGTGGAGTAAGGCGGATTCGAAACGATTGCTTCGAATGGTTCGTCATCCCAGTGCTTGGGGTCCATAAGCGTATCGCCTAAAGCAATATCGAACTTTTCATAGTTGATGTCGTGCAAGAACATATTGATCCGGCACAAGTTGTAAGTGGTCAGATTAATCTCCTGACCAAAGAAACCCTGCGTTACATTCTCTGTGCCCAAGACCTTCGAGAAATTAAGAAGCAGAGAGCCTGATCCGCACGCAGGATCGTAGACCTTATTAACTCGCTTCTTGCCAACAACAGTTAAGCGTGCCAACAAGTTCGAAACGCTCTGAGGAGTGAAAAACTCTCCACCAGACTTGCCAGCCTCGGATGCGTACATAGCCATCAAGTATTCGTACGCGTCACCGAAAAGGTCGATCTTTTGTTCCGAGAAGTTACCTAAAGGCAGATCCCCGATCGCGTCGAGAAGCTTCACCAGCTTTTCATTGCGCTGAATAACCGTGTTGCCGAGCTTCGGGCTGTTTACATTGACTTCATCAAAGAGGCCTTTCAAATCGTCCTCAGAATCAGTGCCCATAGCTGAGCGTTCGATGTTTTTAAAGATCGCTTCGAGAGTCTCATTTAGATTCGGATCCTTACGAGCGCGCGCTTAAACATTGTGGAACAGTTCGCTGGGACGAATGAAGAATCCCTTTTCTTCTACAGTCACCTCGCGAGCGACCTCGGCGTCCTCGTCACTCAACTTTGCATAATCGAAGTCTTCGAATCCCGCCTCATGCTCCTGCTTGTTCAAATACCTGGTCAGGTTCTCCGAGATATAGCGGTAGAACAGCATTCCAAGAACGTAGCCCTTGAAATCCCAGCCATCTACACTTCCACGCAAGTCATTCGCAATACGCCAAATAGTCCTGTGAACCTCACGGCGTTCAGAGTCAGTAGACATCGGATCCCCTTCGATGATGAAACAAAATCAATACTGTTCTAAAGCTACCAACTAGGACAGACAAAGGAACCGGAACGCATCGGACTTTATTCGTTAAAACTTCTGAAACAGTTGCTTTCCCATCAGGACTACTGATTAAATGTCCTCCCTACGTGAGACACTCAGATCAGTAAGCAAAGGGGCGACTCATGTTTAATGAATTTGTAGCAATCGACTTCGAGACCGCCAATGAAAAGCGCGGTTCCGCGTGTGCTGTCGGTTTAGTTAAGTTTGGCTCGGATGGTCAGCCTCAAGACGTTAAACACTCCTTAATCCGGCCACATGAAACCCTGAACAGGTTCAGTCCCATAAATATGTGGATCCACGGCATCCGTCCCGAGGACGTGGCGGACAAACTCGAATGGGTGGAGATGTACGAAGAAATCCGCGAGTTTATTGGCGACCTCCCGCTAGTCGCCCACAATATGGGATTCGACGGTTCTGTCCTAAACCAGCTCGGTGACCTTTACGACCTGGAACCGATGGAAAACCTCCGGCTGTGTACGGTCCGACTTTCTCGTCGGATCCTTGCGGACGTCATTAAGCGCAAATCTCTCGATGAGGTATACGGGTACTACTTCCCCGGTGAAGAATTCGATCATCACGTTGCCGAGGCAGATGCGCTCGCGGCTGGACGTATTTTCGCCCGAATGCAAGCCGATCATGGCTACGATTCTCTGGTGAAATGGTGTCCGCCAGTAAGACGATCGAGGGCACAGCGAGGACTACCGCCACTAACAAACCATGAGGACTTAGAAGAGCTCCAGGCCAAGTATGGGGGAACAAGAGCGCTAGCAGGGGAGAGCGTCGTCTTCACCGGTACTCTTACTCGAGGTGTTCGCAGCGTAGTCCAAGAACTTGTTCGTGATCTGGGTGGAGCTACTCCGAAGAGTTTCGTCAAAAGTACCACCATGCTAGTCGTCGGTATTCCCGATCCGACACGCTTTTCCATGGGTGCCTCAGAATCCAGGAAACTCCAGAAAGCCAACAAAATGAGAGAAGAAGGCTCACCGATCACAGTGCTCAGCGAAGACGAATTCTTCGACCTACTACTTGACGCGAAAGAAGATTTATAAGGAGGGTCTCAGAACTTCAAACAGTCCATTACCAATGCCGATGCAGTAACAATACGATCCTGCGTATCTACGTCAATCCCGTCAATTATCCGCTGTGGGACCCGTAGGCTCCCGTCGGCGTAGTCAGTCTTTTCTAGTACCTCGTAGAGCTCCGGATTATCTTCCCTTGAAACCAGCGGCTTAACTTCGAAACCGTACGGCCTACACCGTAACGTGACCACCGGATCCTTCAACGGCACTCGCAGAACGGGATCTAACCCCTCCCAAAAGGCGAACCTGAGTTCGTCCGAACTTTCCTCAATGCCCGCCAACTCAGCGATCGTATCAATATACGGGTCCCGGAAGAAGGCGTTAATCTGCGTCTTCAACAACTTCGGCATCTCATACCGGCTGGGATCCTCACTGTAATAAAGTCCCAATGGAGCATCCCGCATCGGCGCATACTTCACCATGTAATAACGCCAATCAAAACACTCATCCGCTTCCCGCTGCCGCAAGAAATCCTCAACCAGAACCGAAACACCTTCAGCCCCACTTCGACCAGTGCAGACTCTGTCCAAGGTCTGCATCAAGATCCTGCGCATGCGATCTCTGTGTTCGCGGGAATCTTTTGACCCCAAAGGTGAGCTAAACAGTTCCTGAAAAGACTCCAGCATCCCCGGCATTGCCACAGCGCCCAACCGGAACGTCTTCCGATTCTTCGTGTAAAACCGCGAATAATCGCCAACCGCCAAAAGCGCAGGAACCATCCGGGCCGTTGCCCCTTCGTCAGCGAATCCCTCCAAGAAAGCGCGAGCGCGTCCCTCCAACTTCTCTGAGTCCAAGTCGAATACATCGATGGATCCTCGCAAAAACGAATGGGACTCCAAATCTTGAATCAGACCTGCAAGTTCGGGGTGGCCCTCAATCAGACGTTGTTTCTGCAATTCCTCCGAAACCGCACGTTTAGAGAACCCCGGCAAGCCATGGTCGTCACTCAACCCATTCAGAATCAGGTGCTTGGTGCTCTGAATCAGCACACCCATATCGCCGGAAGACAGTGAGGTCATGTGTTCAAGCAGGTTGCGCAAAATCCGCATCCTGTTAAGCAAAACCGAAGTAATTTCCGGACCATTCGCCGCACGCCATTCAATTGCAGCGACCAGCATCAGGTGGTCCGATAGCGTGAACATGGGCCGCTTGCCGGAGTGCTCACCCCAATCGCTCGCGCACTTACCCAGCAGATCCGAATCTCCGCTGAACAGGCGGACCCGCCCGTTTAGGTCGTCAACAAGGAACTCTTGCGGCTTCGCGCTCACGAAGATCTGTTGGAACCATTCCGTCGCATCGCAACCAACCCATACATTGAACCCCTGCTTAAAGCGTTCCAGGTTAGCCGCCCTCCTCGGATTGCCCGACCCGAAGAGTTGCGTGGCCATTTGCAGGGGTGAAAGCTCAGTGGCGTCCTCGTCAATCTCAAAAAGAAGTGACGACATTAAGAACTGCATGTATCGAAGCATTTGGTCGTCGACGAGCTCGTCGTGGACCCGCGAAGTTGGGCGCGTGCGGTACGGCCACATCACGTCCAGCCACTCGGTGTCGACTAGGCGGGCGAGTTCATTGTCGGCGTCGATGTCGCGCACGAGTTTCAACAGGTTGGCCTTGAAGACCTCGAACGTGGTCAGCGCGCGACCTCGCGAGTTCATTTTGATGTAGAGCTCGGTCGCGCTGTTCAGGCCCCGGACGAAGTGGACGTGGAACCATATTGGAGGGCGCTGCTGGTCTTGCAGTCTGCACCAACAGGTTTCTGTACGGGTGGCGAACTCTGTTTCGATGGCCGTGAGCATCGTCAGCATTCCCTGAATCGTGGGGTCATACTTCCACGAGTACTGGAACCAATGCTGATCGCGAATCCAGTCAGACACTTTCGCGGAGCGCGGGGGAGGGGCGGTTTTCGTGATCTGCCTGCAGAAATCTGCGGAGCTGGAACGCGTTTGGTAGGTGAAGTTGCTCCAGGGCTGGTCGGCAACAGTGACCCCGTTTGTGACCGCTAAATACCAGTGTAAAAGGAGCAGCGTGGTCAGACGCTGCTGGCCGTCCAGCGGGACGAACATGCCGTTTTCGATGTGGCCATAGATGAAGTCGAGGGAAAGCTGGTCGGACTCGGACTCCAGTACTTTACGGAGGTCGCGTACGAAGTTAGTGCGGATAATTGTGGATTCGTGGTCATCGCGGCCCTGGGCGTAATCCCTTTGGATGAGGGGAATCTCGATGCGGGAAACCGTGGTGGAGGGTCGTTGCTCGCCCGAACGGTCCGCGCCGAGATTATTCCCGGGTTGGCTTTCCTGGGCGCGCGGTGTGAACAGACCGGCAAACGACGTTACAAAGCCTTGGGAATCAGCCATTTTGGCTCCCGTCTTCGCCTTGGTCGCCGTCCTCGGCGCGCAAAAACGGTTTGAGTGTCTCGATTATTTCGTGCGCGTATGCCTTCTGATCGTCAACAGTCCACGAGTCCCTGCCCGAGTCGGGACTGGAGTAGTACTTCAAAAACACGTTGCGCGTACAGGTGGGAATGTAGCCCGCGCGCTTATCCCATTCGATTACCATCTGTTGTTTCTGGCTAAACGAGTAGTTACTCAGCTCCAAGTTGTCGGCACTCGAGAGCAACGCGAGGTTTCCTATCCAATGCAGTTCCGGGTCGTCCAATGTGGGTGTGCCAGCGGCGTCCTCGAAAATCTGGGAACTGGAGCCTTGAGTGCCGGAGGGCTGGGTGCCCGAAGGCTCGGTATAGACGACCCGGACGCTGGCGGATTGCGACGCGGCGGTAGGCACAGTGGTGAGGTTCTGAGCGTGGATATGTTCCAGGCTCCAGTCGCCGCGGACGTATTCCGCAAACGAGAAACGACTGCGGGCTGAATGCGCGCGACGGGCGGACTCGACGTTGAACAGAAACAATAGATTTTGAAGTTCGCGACGGTTGCGGTCGTAGGTGAGCTCTTCGACTTCGCTTCGAGTTAGGTTGACGCGGTTCTTGATGGTTCGCCGCACGTCGTGCCTGAACTTGGATTTCGCGTTGCCCTTGGAACTCTCGATTAGCTTATCTAACGAATATCCTGAAACCAGCAGGAACCCGATCCAATGGTAGAGATCGCGATCCTCGAACCAACCCGTCAGCTGCGCGTGAAGTGCGCGGACGTCGGACCAAAAATCGTCGGGGTTCTCAGAGATCCTAGTTCGCAACGTTTCGAACGTGTGATAAGTAGGGCGCGGCCCTTTTTGAGGATCGGCGATCAGATTCGCCAACGAATCAAACAGCAAACTAATGTGCGTGGCGTCGGCGCGGTGACCGCCGGTAACGAATGCCCATTTCTCCGGATCCCATATGTCGACCTCGATGGCGTCCCACTCGGCGGCGACCTGGTATTGCCTGCGTTCATCCCCGAACGCGGTGAGCAACTGCGCCTTCACCAACTCCGCGTCCGTGAGTGGAATCTGGCCGACGTTCAGGCGGGTGAAGATGTCGATGGAATCCTCGCCCTCGGGCAGCTCATACCAAATCACCGCCACGCGAGTATCCAGCGCTTCCTTAATCTTCGCCGGCGTGGCGTCCGCCGATCGGGCGAACCAGTCTTTAATGGTTTGATACGCGCTTTGCACACGCCCTTCGTCGATGTTCTTGGAATCCTCAATTGCATCCGGGTTTTGCAAGTACAGTTTCATGTCCGGGCGCGTCTGGTAGTCCAACGAAAATCGGTCCCGGTCGTCGTATCCCGCTTCGCGGAGATAGTGATATACGAGGGCGAGGCTGGTTAGACGTTGCTGCCCATCAACCAGCTCATACTGGCCGTCACCCATAGGGCGTACGACGATCGGCTGAAGGTAGTAGCGGGGCTGAGTGCTCTGGCTAATGTCGTCCATTAGGCGCCGCACTTCCAGCGAAGTCCACCTGTAACCGCGCTGGTAATCGGGCACATAAAACCGCTCCGTCAGGTCGCCAACAAACCGAGTCTGGATAGACCCGACCGGGGCGGCGGTGGAAGCGGGACTCATTTTGTGACCTCTCGTTGACGCGGCTTCGCGCTCCAATCCAAATTAACAGGACGGGTGGCATTAAACGGCACTAGTCGCGAGAGTTGGACGGCGGCTACAGCGGAATCGCAAGCCTGTAGGAATCCCAGGAAGCCTCCGACAGGATATCCACAGCTTAAATAGTCAGTATTTATTAGTTGATGCCGGTTGCATACCCTCTTAGAAAGCTTGGCGATAAGCGGCAGGAAAACGGAATTAATCTCTAGTTAATAGTTAAGTAGAGAGTTTTAGTGTAAAATCGTGAGTTGACAGATAAGTAGATGAAATTTAGAGACTTAGACCGATGAACGGCTAAGTAGCGTTCGCTGCTTATCGTGCGATAGGAGGGGCCATGGCTGAATGGAGAACGGATTACTGGGAACCCAACTTGTCTGCACCTGGTAAACGTGAGCGAATGG
>FZPS01000175.1_pt80 | contig 58941 bp, 59 predicted proteins | sample 1817821 | NCBI WGS metagenome assembly FZPS01 (sample SAMEA104158645, study PRJEB21678) | metagenome | place: Germany | collected 2015-04-21 | reverse complement strand
TCAATTTTCTTGGTGACAAGAGCGAAGGGGTTCCACCTGTTCCCATCCCGAACACAGCAGTTAAGCCCTTCAGCGGTGATGGTACTGCCACATCTCGTGGTGGGAGAGTAACTCGTTGCCAAGAATCATTTCCCTCTTATGCGATGCTGCTAGTATTCCGGTGTTGCATTTGAGACGTTCGCTCCTCGGTAGCTCAATGGCAGAGCATTCGGCTGTTAACCGAAGGGTTGTTGGTTCGAGTCCAACCCGGGGAGCCATCTTTAGACACCAAAGCAGGTGTCTTTTTTTGTTGCAAAAACCGCCTTAAACCAGGCGGTCGAGGTATTTTTTGAGATACTCGTTTCTCTGTATTTCATCGTATTCCAGTTGCGGCTGGATTTCTGTTCTTGTCTCATGGATCATGCGGTTTCCATCAAAGACGCTATGGTGATCAAAACAGGCTGGATCGGAAAACGCTAGGCGCAGACTGTTGGGGAGATTGTGCGCTACACCATCCAGTTCAAATCCTTCCACTCCAGGATCCCCTCTTCGGTTCTCCGGGGAGTCGGATAGGAGTAATGCTCAGCTAGAAAACCTATATACAAGTAGAGTCCGCCAAAACCTGTCCGATCAGCTTTTGACCAGGTCTTCAGTCCTTTGAAATGGAGTTCAAGATGCAGAAGACCCGTCTCCTCCTCCGCTTCTCTGAGCATAGATTCCCTTGTTTGATATAGCACAGATTATACTTAAGCACTTTTTCTCGAGCTCCTTCGGGTTAGTCCAGCAAAGAGAGGAGATCCTGGGGTTCGTTGGTGATGATACCATCGACTCCCGCTCCGATGAACTTGCGCAGATTCGACTTTCCATCAACGGTCCAAACGAAGACCTGCAGGCCTTTATCAGACGCCAGTTCCAATAACTCTGGGGTAAACCAATTATGACGAACTGCAACGCCGCTCGCCTCCACATACTCTGCCATATTCGTCATCCAGACGGCAGCCCTCTCCGGTTCAGAGCTGTGTTCCGGCTGACTAACCAAGAAGATAGTGGGGATCTCAGGGGCCTTTTGCTTCGCCTTTTGAATCTGTTGGAAATCAAACGACTGAATGACCACCTGGCCAGACATGCCGAGCTCTCGTACCAGTTCCACCGTGCGTACCTCGGTCCGTTCACCTTTTAGTTCAATCAGTACAGTAGCCCTGTCTTTGGCAGCTTCGAGCACCTCCCGTAGAGTCGGGATGCGTTCACCCTCAAATGAGGTGTCAAACCAAGATCCTGCATCAAGCTTTTTCAAATCCGCTAAAGTGAAGCGATTCACTGCGCCGGTTCCGTTGGTTGTGCGAGTTACGGTGCCGTCGTGAATGACCACGAGTTCGCCGTCCATCGATCGGTGTACGTCAACTTCTACCATGTCCACACCGAGATCCAAGGCTGCGTGAACGGCGGCCATGGTGTTTTCTGGAGTTAGTGAAGAAGCCCCTCGATGGGCGATAACCAGGGGTGAAGCATCTGTTAGATGATTATGGCTGACGGATGTTGGTATTGCGATCAGCAGAAGCATGGCCAAGAGCAACCATAATTTCCCATTCAAGAGGGCACATCCTTTCTATTCAGAGCACATATAGACTAATACGCAGTCAGGTGCCTTTCTCCTGCGCCGGTAGCTGAAGTTTGAAAGGAAGCGCTCTGGCCTATGTCGAATGTTATGGCAATACATTGGGGGTGGAAGAAGGACGATGAAAAAGACAAATGCAGCCAGGCTCTTGGATAGTCTTGGGATCGAATATGAGCTGCTGCAGTATGAAGTAGATGAAGAGGATCTTAGTGCAGAGCATGTTGCGAAGCAGTTGGACCTGCCGGGGGAACAGGTCTTTAAGACCATGGTCCTGCGGGGTGATAGGAATGGCGTGTTTGTCTGCTGCGTTCCTGGAAATGGAGAACTTGATCTAAAAAGAGTTGCCCGATTAACCAAGAATAAGCAGGCGGATCTCATTCCTCAAAAGGAGATTCTCCCTGTAACCGGATATGTGAGGGGGGGATGTTCGCCACTGGCCATGAGAAAGCGCTATCCTACATTCGTAGATGCCAGCGCCTTGCGTTATGACTATATTGTGGTGAGCGGTGGATTACGGGGCCTGCAGATTAAAGTAGGGCCGGCGGATCTAATTGCAGCCACTCAGGCAACTGTAGAAAGGCTGATTCTACCATGATTGACTACCACATTCATCTGGAACGAGGTCCCTACAGCTTGGCATGGCTGCAAGAATTCTGGGACCAGGCCCAAATCCAAGGCGTCTCGGAACTTGGAATTACTGAACACACCCATCAGTTCAAGGAGTTCCTTCCTGCCTATGACCACCTTTGGAAGTCAGGAAGCGATTCTAGAACGACGTCTTGGCTCCGTGATCAATTTGGAAATTCCCTGCAGGATTACCTTCGTCTGTTGGATGCGGGGAGAAATCTTGGCATTCCTTTGAAGATTGGATTAGAGGTAGACTATTTTCCCGAGAGTGAAGGAGTAATGAGGACATTGCTCCAAGGCTATGATTTCGATTTCTTGCTGGGTTCGGTGCACTTTCTGGGCAATTGGTCCTTTGACTGGAAACCTGAGGCAGGTTGGCCAGACCGCGATCCAGATCAGGCCTATCTGGCCTATTTGGAGCTGATGGAGAAAATGGTGCTTTCGAATCTCGTTGATGTCGTTGCACACCTCGATGTGATTAAGGTTTTTGGTCATCGAGCATCAAGAAATCTTGAAGACAAATGGGGAGTTCTGCTCCAGCACATCGCCGATGCGGATCTGGCCATCGAAGTAAGTACGGCTGGTCTGCGCAAGCCAGTGGAGGAAATCTATCCCCGTCCTGCTCTGCTTAGGCAGGCCGCCCGCCTAAAGATCCCCATCACGATAGCATCCGATGCCCATGTGCCACAGGATGTAGGTGACCGCTGGCGAAAAGGAGTGGCTCTAGCCAAGGCTTCAGGTTATGACAGCTATTGCTCCTTCAAGGGTCGAAAACGGATCAATCACCGTCTGCCTTCACTCTAGCCGCGATCGCCCCAACCGCGCTCGGACACGCTCCAGGGCAGCACCAAAGCCTCCTACGTTGATCACGTAAACGGCTATGGCCAGAACGCCTGTAAAGGCCAACACACCCCAGACGCTGCGCATGGCAGCACGTCCTTGATCAGCACGACCCGCTTCGGCAACCGGACCATAGAAGTAGAGGTCAACGACTTCGGCGAACAGACTGATCCCCCGCTCTGCCGCCGGACGACTGTTCGTATGTGCTCCCACCTCCAGAAGGAGGCTCAGGGGACTAAGGTCTTGATTGTAATTGCCCCTCCCATAGAAAATGCCCCTGATCAGGCCGGGGAACAGGTCGTCCCCGATGGCCTTGAGGGATTGGGCATACTTGCGGTTCACTCCAAGATTCTGATTCTGCCTTCCAACAACAAACATCACTTGAGTCATCCATTCATCCTGTAACTGAATGGCATAGGCCGATTGGGGAGCGGCATCGCGGTGCACATCAAAAACGGCGTCTGGCTCGCCAGAGAGGAGTTCTAATACTGTTTCACGGGAGCGCCGATACGCTCCGCGATCGTGGGGAAGGTGCAGTGTTTCCGAATAGTCCACACCAATGCCCAACTCACGGAGGGCGTCGGCGAAGGCTTGACCTACCTGATGAATTCCGCCCGGACCGTTGATGCTCTCCGCGCCATCACTGGGAACATAGCTCTCAGCATTATGGGTATGGTAGAGGGCGATCTTGCCTCGCTCGGTCTGTTGCGTTCCTTCGATCACGGTGAGTCCCAGTTCCTTCCGAAGTTCATTCCATGGAAATACCTCTAGTTCTGTCCGCTCCACCAGCTCCGTCCGGGCTAGGCGGTTTTTTTCATCGACCTCGACTACTTCATAGAGGTTGTTGTCTGCTCCGAGATATTGATCCTGGAGATACATCTGATGTCCGGTCTCCCAAAGCACTTGCTCTTCGGGACCCAAAAGAGTGTAGTATTCACCTGTCGAGAGCAGTTCTCCCCACATGTCCTCAGTTCCCCGAACGGGATAGGAGGGCAGGAGTATCCACAGGCATGTGAATAGGATGATAGCTCTTTTATTCACTGCTGTCACCCCCAAGCTGCAACTTTTCCCGAATCTCACCGATCACTTCCGCGATCACCACAGCTAGGAAAGCGCTTATTACCATACTGGAGAACAGACCGCCACTTCCAAGGACGATCGGCTGACTGATGCCTTGAAACTGAAGCTGCAGGAAATTGGCGAGGTCAACAAGGAAGATACCGAGCAGGCCTGCAATAAAGGCACTACGCCGGGACCGGCCCAGGATGGTGGCGAGGAGGCCAGCGAAAATGCCCCCACTCAAGACCGGGTCCAATACACCTGGTAGTAGGGGTAGCAGCTTATCGGATAGTAAAATCAAAAGCCCGGTCAAGAAACTGACAAGGGCCGCTCGCTTCTGCTCGAGTCTGGACGTGGTGATCAAAAGATAGAGGGCTACTCCCACGGGGATGAAACCGCCTAGGTTTACGGCAAGACGGCGGCTGATGGATATGGTAGGTAGAAAATGACCTAGGATCATCAGGATCAAAATCAACACTGCGGCCGAATCGGTGAGCCGCATGTTGTCGAGGATCCTTTCTCCTAGTCCCAAGAATATCAATATGGTGAGCAGGGCAAGAAGGGTGACACTAAAGGGAAGGGACAACATATCGGGTCTCCTTGTCTCGTTGCTGCCTTTAGTGTACAAAAAAAGGCCCCTTTTTATGTAGGCCTTGGCCATAATGTCTCTATTCCTCTGAGTAGGGCGGCCATTTGAACAAGCCCGAGGCTGTGGTGGCACGAATGATGATGGCCAGGATAGGTCCCACGAAAATCCCTGCTACACCGAAAAAAACCGCACCGCCATAGATGGCTAAAAGCATGAGCAAGGGGTGAAGATTGACCGAATCGCCCATGATCTTTGGTTCTGCGAAGTTGCGGAAAGCGAAAATAACGAAGTAGAGGATCGTCAGGTAGACAGCCCGGTCTACATCGCCCGCGATGACGCTCATGGCAACCCAAGGAGTGAAGATAACCCCTGGGCCCACGAGAGGGACTTGGTCAAGTATTCCAATAACGATGGCCAGCAAGATCCAATAGCGCGATCCGATGAGAAAGAGCCCAAAGGCAGCGATTAAGGTGGAGATCAGAAGCATGACAACCCGGCCCTTAATGTAACCAAACAAGTCTACGCTTACTGTCTCTCTGAACTTCGCCACCTGGTCCCGGGCCCGGGGGGGGACCAGCTGCATCAGTGCGTCGATGATCAGATCCTTGTCTCTGGCGATAAAAAACGTAGCAACCAAAGTGATGATACTCACTAGGATGAAGGAGGGAAGACTGGAGAATGTGGCTAAGAAGCGATTTAGAAAATCCCTGGTGCCGTGCTCTAGGGTCACCAGAAATTCTTGTACGCTCGTTTGAATGTTTAGGCTCATCACATTGGGAAGGTTTTCGTTTAGAATCTCGAACTGGCCCAGAAGATCTGTGGTCAAATCGGAGATATTGGCCCGATACTGCGGCAGCAATGACGCTAGCTCTGTTAATTCTCCAATAATCTGGCCAAGAATCATGAAAATCCCATAGGATGCCAATGCTCCTACCGCGATCAGGGTGGCAAAAACGGAAGGGCCTCTTGGAACACGCACACGCCTCTCCAAAAAGGCGATCACCGGTTCTAGAACAACGGCAAAACTGACGCCCAGAACAAAGGGTATCAGCGCTGTCACGATTCGTCTAGAGAAAAAGATCAGAACCACTGCAACAAAAAGGAACACAAGTAGTCGTTTGGGAGTAAGCAATTCTCGCAGAAAGCTCACTGCTCCACCTCCTCTAGCCTACTTCTTCAGTATATAACGTCCAAGGCTTGTTTTCAATAACTGTGTTTCCTGGGGAACGTAGGAAAGGGGAAAATTGACAGGAAATCCTTTTCTTAGTATAATCAAACAACCATCACTTGTAGAAAGAGGTTTCTCCATGGTTGAGCAACCACACCCGAAGAAGGATCGATTGGCCACCCTGAGCTATTTGGCCGCGGCTGCCTTGTTGCTTCTCCAGATCTCGATGGTTGACGGTTTTTCTCAAGTCGACGACCAGCAGGGCGTACAGATGGCTGTGCTTCCTGGGCTGATTCCCGAGGTCGTTGCGGTAGCCTTGTCGGAGCACATGCCCCAAGTTCCTACCCGTCATCAATCTGTCACTGTCTACCAGGTGGAGCCAGGGGACAGCCTTCATTGGATCGCGGCCACCTACGGGATTTCCGTGGACGAGCTGAAGACTATGAATAATTTGGATTCCGACCTAATCCGGGTCGGTCAACGCCTTGTGGTCCCGTTGGATTTGGTGAAATACTATCCGGCCGGTGTTCAGTTGAGTGCACAGGAAGTAGAGTGGTTAGCTCAGATGATCCACGCCGAGGCGAGGGGCGAACCTTACCTAGGACAGGTGGCGGTAGGTGCCGTGATCATCAATAGAATGCTGAGTTCGCAGTTTCCCAACACCCTCCGGGGAGTTCTGTTTCAAACTAATGCATTTCAGCCCATTCAGAATGGGAGTTTTTTTCTAGCCCCAAGCCAAAGCGCACGACAAGCAGCTTTGGAAGCCCTAAACGGACATGATCCCACGGGAGGTGCACTGTTTTTCTTCAACCCGCGTCAATCCTCGGATCGTTTCATGCATAGCCGTCCGGCCAAAGTAACCATTGGCCGTCATCGTTTTACAACCTGACAGAAGCGAAGAGGTGCCTTGCGGCACCTCGTTTTTCCTTAGGAGACTATACTTGCGGTATCTCTGGCAATGACAAGCTCTTCGTCGGTGGGAATCACAAAGACCCGAACCCTGGAGTCAGGCGTGGAGATTTCGATATCCTCACCGCGTTTTTTGTTTTGTTCCTCGTCCAGAGTGATTCCTAAATATGGAAGGTTGGCGACGAGGGCTGTACGCAACGAAGGTGTGTTCTCACCGATACCGGCTGTGAACACAATGGCGTCTACACCATTCATTGCCGCAATATAGGAGCCAATATACTTGCGGATCCGGTATTCATACATGTCAAAGGCTACTTTGCACAGTTTGTCGCCCTCGGCAATCCCCTTTTCGATATCTCGCATATCGCTCACGCCGGCCATACCATAGAGACCCGAGTGTTTGTTGAGCATGGAATCTATCTCATGCAGGTTCAGCTCTTCCTTCCTCATGATATAGAAGATGGCTCCGGGATCGATATCACCGCTGCGGGTGCCCATCATCAAACCCTCAAGCGGGGTGAAACCCATCGATGTATCAATGGACTTGCCATCCGCAATCGCGGCGATGCTGGCGCCATTGCCCAAATGACAGGAAATGATTTTCAAGTCTTCAATCTTCCTACCCATCAGTTCTGCCGCACGTTGCGAGACGTACTTGTGGCTGGTTCCGTGGAACCCATAGCGCCGGACCTTGTGGCGTTGGTAGACGCTGTAAGGAATGGCATACAAAAAACCATGGGGCGGAATGGTGGAATGGAAGGCGGTATCGAATACGGCCACTTGTGGAGTCTTGGGCATGAGTTTCTCTGCAGCCCTTATGCCGATGACATTGGCCGGATTATGCAGGGGAGCCAGTTCGGCCAGGGAATCTAAGATCTCCTTGGTGCGGCCGTCAATGAGCACTGAGTCGGAAAACGACTCGCCGCCGTGGACAACCCTGTGACCAACGGCGTCGATCTCCTGGGCGCTCTTGATGATCCCGTGTTCTGGGTGGGTTAGTAGATTTAGACTTTCCTGGATGGCCACCGTATGCTCCAAAATAGGCATGGTTCTGGTGACCTTCTCCTTGCCTGAGGATTGATGTGTGATGACGGCATTTTCTTGGCCAACGCGCTCCACTCGTCCCTCTGCCAATACCTTTTCGCCTTCCATGGCATACAATTTGTATTTCACAGAAGAAGAACCGCAGTTGAGTACAAAAATATTCATGTCTAATCCTCCTTGTTGCCTTCGTCTTCAGTCAATACGCTGTCGTCTTCGGAGTAGGCAAGAAACCCTAGTCTGGTCTTAACCCCTAAGCGGCCTTCACGGACATAACGTCGAATCAGGGGGCAGGGAGCGTAGCGGGAGCCATAAGCCTTCTGCAGCTGCTCCATCCAGCTCAATACCAGATCTAAGCCTAGACGGTCGGCCATTTCCAGAGGGCCTTGTTTCATGCCCCAGCTTTCTTTGAGGATAAGCTCAGCATGGTGGGCTTCACAGATGCCCTCGTCAATCATGCAAGCAGCCTCATTCACCATGACCAGTAAGGCCCGGGGATTGACGAGACCTCGGCTCTCTTGGATTTCTACCGCTTGTTTTCCGAGTCGGGTTGCGATTTGTCTGGCAACGGCTACTGCATGTTCCGATGTTTGCTCGCCCCGCACAAGTTCAGCCACGGAGACATCGGGGACTGGGGGAATAAAGTGCAGGCCAACCAGCATTTCGCTCCGTTTGATTTCCTTGGCGAGATCCGATATTCTCAATGTGGCGCTGGCTGAAATGAAAACCACCTCAGGGCGGCAGAACTGATCAGCGGTATGCAGCAGTTCCCGCTTAACCTGCATCTTGTCGAGGGTTGCCTCAATGAGCAAGTCCGCATTGCTGAGCTCCTTGAGATCCTGTGTATAATTAATTCGGCCTAGAATAAGTCGCTTTTCGGACTCTGTAATTCCCCATTTGGCCAGCCTGCGATGGAGGCTCCTTTCAATACGTAGGAGAGCATCTTGTCCCCCTGCTCCTTGCGAAAAAAGGACTACGTCATAGCCTTTACCGGCGGCGCATTCAGCGATCCCTCGTCCAAGCCGACCTGCGCCTAGAACTGCGATTCTACGAATATCCATGCATCAATACCTCCTATGTTCACTCCTTCACATGATGGTAATTCTAATCTGCCTCAATGTTTCCTGCTTTTTCACCCGTTTTTGGTTGCTATTTGGCTTGGTTATGATAAAATGTCCACAAAATGAACGAGATATTCTCAGGTAGAGGGGGCCGCAAGGTGGATTTTCACGAGAAGTTTGGGAGCGAGGGGATCACATTTGATGATGTATTGTTGATTCCCATGGCGTCAGAGGTTCTGCCGTCCGATGTCAGACTGACCACATGGTTTAGTAAGAACATTCGCTTGAATATACCTTTAGCCAGCGCGAGCATGGATACCGTCACCGAATCGCGTATGGCCATCGCCATGGCTAGAGAGGGTGGAATAGGCGTGATCCACAAGAACCTCTCCGTCTATGAGCAAGCGAGCGAAGTGGATCGGGTGAAGCGCTCCGAGAGCGGTGTGATTGTGGACCCGTTTTACCTTAGCCCCCAGCACTTGATCAGCGATGCCTTGGCCCTGATGGCTCGTTATCGCATTTCGGGCGTTCCCATCGTGGATAGGGGACGCAAGCTTGTAGGGATTTTGACCAATCGCGATTTGGTGTTTGAAGAAAACGTGGATCAGCCCATTGGCAATGTGATGACCAAGGAAAATCTCATAACAGCCCCAGTGCACACAACATTAGAGCAGGCCAAAGCTATCTTGCACAAGCATCGCATTGAGAAGCTTCCCCTGGTCGATGATGATTACACCCTGAGAGGTCTGATTACAATTAAGGATATTGAGAAAGCGAGACAATATCCGGCCTCGGCCAAGGATGAGCACGGGCGTCTCGTGGTTGCTGCGGCCGTTGGTGTTGGCCCCGATCGGATCGAACGCAGCACTGCCTTGGTCGACGCCGGCGTCGATGCTTTGGTGATTGACACAGCCCACGGACATTCCGCTGGGGTGATTAAGGTGGTCGGTGAGTTAAAAGAGCGCTATGGAGAAAAGGTTGACATCGTAGCAGGCAATGTGGCCACAGGCGCGGCCACGCAGGCGCTGATCGAAGCTGGTGCAGACGGCGTCAAAGTGGGAATTGGGCCTGGTTCCATCTGTACAACCCGGGTGGTCGCAGGCGTTGGAGTCCCTCAACTCACAGCGATTTGGGATTGTGCCCAAGTGGCGAGGCCCCAAGGAATCCCCATCATTGCGGATGGCGGCGTTCGCTATTCTGGAGATATTGTGAAGGCACTGGCTGCCGGTGGTCAGACTGTGATGCTGGGGAGTTTGCTTGCGGGAACCGAGGAGAGTCCCGGCGAAACAGAAATCTACCAAGGACGCAGTTACAAGGTATATCGAGGTATGGGCTCCCTTGGGGCCATGAAGTCGGGAAGCAAGGATCGCTACTTCCAAAGCGATGCGAACAAGCTTGTGCCGGAAGGTATTGAAGGAAGAGTACCCTTTAAAGGGTCCCTCACCGATGCGGTGTTTCAACTCATTGGCGGTTTAAGGGCCGGAATGGGGTACTGCGGAGCATCTGATCTGCAGAGCCTCTACTCAACAAGTCGCTTTATGCGGATTTCTCCTGCGGGAACCCAAGAGAGCCATCCCCACCATGTGCAGATCACCAAAGAGGCGCCGAACTATCGAATTTAGGAACCGAGGGCTATGGCAAACCCCCCTTGAAGCGCGTACAAGTGATATAAAGGAGGCGATCACCATAGTCTATTCGGATAATACCTTTTTTTGGAATGTGCTGCATGGCGAAGCATACCGCTATTGGTGGGAGATCATGACCCGCGTACCTGCCTATGGAGTATACCATACCGAAGGCTTTGCTGACATGATCGAGTATAGAAGATGATGCTAGTAGGGGCGCAGTTGCGCTCCTTTCATCGTAGATGGGGGGACACTATGACCCGCAAAAACGGAGTGTTTTGGGCCTTTTTCGTGTTGGGAGCCGTTCTCTTAACCAGCCTGGTCGCACGTCTGCTGCCCCAAACCGAGGGTGTCAGGATGGCTTTGCTCTTTTGGCAGCAGTCCCTGTTTATTCTGGGCGGCCTCTTTGGAGCGCGCCGAGGGGTGTTTCGATCTCCGAATCGCAAAGAGGCCACTTACGGAGTAGTGGGCGGATTAGGTCTCTATGTGGTCAACATTGTCTTGGGGGTACTCAGTGTCTGGATAGCCTTACGCTTCCTTGACCCCGACCTGGTCCAAAACCTGATCCTCAGGGAACGGGCGGGGGCCAATGTCCTCTTAACAAGTAATGAGCCCCTGATTGTCCTTGGCACCATGCTCCTTTTGACTGTGGGAGCACCTCTGGGCGAAGAGCTGTTCTTCAGGGGCTTGCTTGTGGATCTTTGGCGGGAGACACTTGGAGCACGAGCGGCGATACTCCTAGGGGCCGTTCTGTTTGCGTTTTTGCATTTCTATGTGTTACAGTTCATTCCTGTTCTTATCTCAGGAATCGTCTTGGGTATCCTCTTCGTGCGCTTTGAAAATGTCGTTGTTCCTATCTTCGCGCACTCTGTCGTGAACAGCCTGGTGCTGGTGATCTGGCTATGGGCGCTATAGCTTCCAGAATTGATCGACGTCCACAACAAACACGGTGGCACCGCCGGCCTCGATTTCTACGGGAACGCCGATTGCGGTTGGGAGTTCTGGCGTCATCTGAGGAATAATCTTTTTGCGCGGAGCACATGTAGATCGAATGACATTGATCACTGCGTCCACGTGGGTGTCTTGTATACCGATTAACAAAGTTGTATTTCCTTGGAGCAAAAAGCCGCCCGTACTGGCCAGCCTCGTGGCTTGAAATCCATTTTCGATCAGGGCCTCCATCAGGAAAGCGACGTCATGATCTTCAACCACTGTGATCACTAGTTTCAATGGTATTCCTCCCTTCCGTACAATGTATCTTTAGACATTTTCCTTCGGATTCCTTTCAGGCTTTGATGTTCGACGACACTTTTCAGCGATGCACTTCTCATAGATGACGCAGAGTGTCTCCGCCATGTTCTCGATCGAGTAGTGTTTGCTGGCGTGTTCCCTGCCAAATGTTCCCAATGCCTGCATTTTTTGGGGAACGGGTTTTTCCAGGTATTTGGCGGCTTCATCCTCCCTGAAGGCCGCTCGGCTACAACGGCCGCTAAAGTTGGTTTCCTCCAGCCAGTTCACGTTCTTCGGAGTCACCAACCCATCGGAATAGACCCCGAGGACCCAAGCGGGAGTGCCTGAGGCCATGGCTTCACGCACTGCACGGCCTGTACCTATCACTAGGTTTGTTGTTCGTAAGAGAGGCCACACTTCGTTGACCCAGCCGAGATGGTTGACTCCCTTGATTTGCCAGTTGCCCGCACTGTTAACATTCCAACCCCACTTCAATAGACTTTCAGACATTTTCTGGAAGTTTTTTTGTTTTTCGGGCGTGACTTGGGCCAAGAACAGGGCATCTTTGCGCCATGCTTGCTTCTGCCTATCGATGCGGGGTATTTGGACTCCATTTTCCACGACAAAAGTGGGAATAGGCAGGCTGAAGCGCTGCTTCATCTCGTGGCTGATGAAGATGACTGCATCTTGTTTAGCCAAGAGAGCATGGGCTTCAAACTCCAAGTAGTGTAGCGTAGTAATAATCGGAACCTGGAGGAGTTCGCCTAGGGCGGTCATGGCCGCGATGGTGTGGGCCGAGTGGTTATGGATGATCTGAGGCTGCCACTTACTTACAAGCCTTAGAAGCCTGCGGGGATCGATGGTGGTAACATAGGGAATCCTTTTTCGGCGTAACCATCGCGAGAAGGCGGGATCGTGAAGATGGCTGATGACCAGGAGAACATCGTGTCCTTGACGGAGGAGTTCTACGCCCAGTGACGTAACATGGGTTGTTTGACCATTCTTGTAAAAACGAGTGGATAGGAGAATTCGCAAGGTCCCCATCCTTTCCGAGGTTGTCCTTTGTGCTGCCAAAGCCAAATCCAGCGAAGCGCTGGACTTGGTCTTTCCTTACCGATGCTCTCTTTGAGGCTGTGGCGGGAATGGAGGCCAAAACGCACCAGACTCAGCCAGCTCAAACCATTCTGCGCAGCCAATGGGAGACACCTGCTCACACTCTGGTGGCTCGGGTGCAAAGCGGCCCAGGACCTCCAACTGAACTAGGGCGATGGCTTTTATTACTAGGTAGATACCTACATCGCACTCAATGACGGTGCCTCCGTCAACAGCCCGACAAGACAAGCAGCGGACCAGGGGTAGAATCACAACATTCATTCCTGGAATGGCACCCTCGAGACGGACGCCGCGACGACGGTATTGCGCGGTCTGTTGGATGAATTGACTCATTCCGTTGCTGTCATACTCCACATTCATTACGAAGTTGACAACGATGTCGATTTCGTCATTGCCCACAATGACACCTTCGGCCACAATATCGGTGATAGCACAATCAACAATATTGACCGCTAACGGGAAGGTGGGAGGAATGGGAATCCGGTAGGTGGGACAGTCAATAATGGAACACTCATTGTAGACCTTATTGACATAAATAACCTCCCGTTGGAAATCGGGTTCATATTCACATTTCATGCTTAATCCTCCTTTCTCTTAATCATAGTATGCCGATCGTGCGGTGGGGTGCGTAGCCAACAGGAAAATGTCTGAATACCCTTCTGTTCGCATAACTTAGTTGTGAGGGAGGTGTGGCCTTGCGAATTAAATTTAGGCATCCGAAATTCAGCCATGTTGAGCTGCGCGACGGTTCACTCGTGCTCCACTCTATGCAGGGGGAGGCTAGGGTGTTACAGGAGAATGTGGACGATGTCGCCGTGGCTGTGCACAAGGAACTCGTGCGTATCGTGGGGTTTGTGGACAAAGCTTACGCCTGGCACTTCAGTGGTGAAGACGATCTGCAAGTCGAACGGATAGAATTTGGTCAGACCTACGGAGGCGGCGGTCGTTTAATCCATGATGGACTGGGGAATAGTCACCTCTTCTATTTTGTCCAGCAGTCTCTGGGGCACGGTTCCCAGCTCAGGCACCAAACCTTTAGCGAGAAGTGGTCGACGCCCCAGACAGTCTCCATCAACGTTTTCGGGGAGCCATCCAGCTTCAGCGCCAGCTGGTATACGGACCAATATCTACACTTGGTATACTGCGGACACAAAGATCAGAATTTGCTGTATAGGGTATACAACCTGGAGCATCGGCTCTGGAGTGGCGCTGTGGTCTTTTCCGAGGAACGCTGCAGTTATCCCCAGTTCATTCCGTCCCCAGGGGGACTTTATCTTTTCTGGCAGGAGGATACTGCCAAGACAGTACTGAAGGTGCGCTACAAGAAACAACATTGGTCGCAGGAGGTTCTGGTATCCAGTGGGGAACGGCACGCTTCCAGTGTGGGTTACCGTTTGGCAGAGGACCGCTGGAGCGTACTGTGGGTTGAAGAAACCAAGTTCTATCAAGCGCCATTTGACGATTGGTCGAACCGCAACGAGGTGCAGCGAGGGGATTTCGACTATGCTTGGGTCGTTGAGGAGTCCCTGACGATTCCTGTCTATCAGTCCCAGGAGCCAGGGCCGGCGGTGGAGGAAAAAGCCCCAGAGGTCCCCGAGCCTGTAGAGGAGGTGACAAGCGTTCCCGCCGCGGTAGAGACGGCCCCAGAGCGAAGTGAGAAGGAAGAAGAGGCTGCACAGAGGGAAAAGGCACAGAAAAAAAGGGAGAGTGAAGAAGCGAAGTTGCAGGCGGCCCTAATCGAGCAAGCCTTTCGCACTCTCCAGGAGTGGGAAAAAGTGAAGGAAGATCTAAAGCGCTGGCAAAGGGAGCTCAAACTCCCCGAACCTGTGGATCTGGTCCCTCTTATCGCTCGACTGGAAAGGTTAGAACGACGATGTTTGAATTTGCAGCAGAGTCAGGAGCAGACCAAGAAGCAAACAGAGGACAGCTTAGTCCAAATGGAACAGGCCCTAACGCGTTTGCGCGGGCAGCTTAGGGATTGGGAGGAGGAACGCAAAACAAAATACACACTCTGGGATAGGGTCCTGGGGCGAAGATAGGGCATATACTACGTCAATAGGGGGGGAGAGCTGGCAGTGGAAGTGCTCGTAATTGGAAAAACCAATTCTATCCTGCATTCTTGCGGTGGATGACGGAAAAACATGCCTCTGGGAGAGGCTGTGATGTACTTGAGATTTGCTGTTAGAAGGAGGTTTGGCTCTGAGGTTAAGGTTCGTTTTGCAGATAGCACAAGCAGCGAGGCCCTGACCAGCCCGTGGAAAGACGAGCGACCGCTTCCGTTGGTGATCATTGATGGGGACCTTTTCTCCAAGGGCACACTTGCAGCCAAGGCCATAGTTCAAGAACTGAACCGGAGACAGAAGAAGGGCTAGACCAGGACAATCCCACAATTTGGATTCAAGCTGATTTTCAATTCCCTGTTATAATAGGACGTAGCAAAACTATTATACTAGGAGGAAATCAGCTTGAAACGTTTGATTATACTTGTTCTCGCTTGTGTTCTATTGGTAGCGCCTTTAGCCGAGGCCAACTCCTGGGGATGGTGGGCACCAGTCATGCCCAATGTTCAGTCCCCTGGCTGGAGCCAACCAAGCTGGCCCAATCCGAGTCCTACTCCCACACCGAATCCTAATCCAAATCCAAATCCGAACCCCAACCCTAATCCCAATCCGCAGCCCAATCCAGGGGCTCCCATCCTGCCGTCGCAGCCGAGTCATCCTGGAACCAAAGTGCCTCTGCCCAATCCATCGCTGAGCAGCGATGAGCAGAGCTTGATTAACCAAGTGAATCAAGAGCGGATCAAAAACGGCCAGAGGGCGCTGACGATTGACTATAGCCTCGTAGCCCTGGCCAAAAAGAAAAGCCATGATATGGCTGTGAACAATTATTTCTCCCATGTCTCTCCTACCCTGGGAACCGTGTATACCATGCTGGATGCCGCGGGAATTAGCTATTCCCGGGCCGGAGAAAACATTGCCCGCACCGGCAGCGTCTCCAGGGCCCATCCCCTGTTTATGAACAGTGCGGGTCATCGGGCCAACATCCTACATTCCGGTTACACCCATATAGGTGTAGGAATCGTTAAACAAGGGACAAGCTATCATATTACACAGATTTTCATCAAGAAATAGGCAAGTCGACTCCCGTCGTGGCAAGTGCTTTCGGCGGGGGTTTTTCTTTAGAAGGCCACCAGAAAAAGAACCTGAACAAGCCCGATGACCAGCCCGATTACGGCCCCGAAAATCTCGATATAGCGAAGCTCGTTCTTGGCGACCTTCAGCACGAGCTGCTCTAGGTGCAGAAGGTCAAAGGAGCTCAGCTTCGTTTCGACCAGACTGGCCAGCAGGCGGTTTTCTTTGAGTTCTTGACCCAAGTCCGCACTTAACTGGGCAAAGAGGCTCTCGATCTCCGATCCTACTGCCTCCTCCAGGTGATAGCGGATCTTGTCCTCCGCGTGTTCCATGATAAATCGGGGCACGAAACGATGGATTTTCTCGGTGAGGCTTTCGGTGATGAGAGCTGCGACCCGTCTCCGTGTTTCGGGTGTATTGACTGCTTCCAGGAGTTCATCGGTGGGAAGCAGATCATCGTTGAGCACTTCGCCAATACTCTGTGCTATCTCCAGCCTGCGTTTGGGCAAGACCCCCAAAAACTCCCATCCCAGGATACGAATGGGTCGTCGCGGCCAAAAGAGCATACGGATGGCGATGACATTCGTTCCCCAACCAATGACAGCTGCCACAATGGGCAGCGAGAAGATTTGCCAATCCATACATGACTCCCCTTAGATTCTTGAGATTCGGCTGTCCTAAGTATACCTGACTCTTCCTGAAAATCAACAGGATTTGGAGACGGAGAAACGAACCATAGGGTGGAGGGGGTGAAGGGTTGGTACTGTGGAAGTTCCTAACATTGCTCGCAGTAGGCCTGGCCCTTCTGTGGGAGACACGACCCGCATACGCTCTAGCCTATTTGAGTGTGCTCTTGTTCTTTGCCTTCCAAAGCGGGCAGAAACGATTGGCCGCCAAGATTGAGGTGGTGCGGCCTTTAGAAGAGCACTTCCTGTTTCCCGGCGATCAACGGGCCATAACCCTCCAGGTTATCAATCCGACCCTGTGGCCTTTTGCTTGGATTTCCCTTGCAGACCGGATTCCAAGAAATCTGATGACGGGTCAACATGCACAGAGGCCCGTCTTCTCCCTATCTCCCCGCGGGTCGCACGACGTCTCTTTTCAACTCACCGCCCATGACCGGGGTGTATACCGCCTGGGACCTCTGGACCTTTTTGTTGGCGACTTTTTCGGCATTCGAACCCAGAAGTATCAAGTTCAGAAGGGGCAGACAGTTGTAGTTTATCCCCGCATCCATGAACTGGGAGACTTGAACTTGCCGTCTCGGCTTACCTTCGGCAGTTTCCAAGCACTGCAGCGCATGAATCCAGACCCCACTCGTTTGGCTGGGTTAAGGCGATACCAAATGGGCGATCCCCTGCGTACGATCCATTGGCCTGCCACCGCACGAACCCAGAGTCTTCAAGTGAAGCAGTTTGACCACACCGTGACAGCAACCTGTGTCCTGTTCCTGAACCTATACTCAGAGGACTATTCCGTGGCGAGATTTTACGTGGACACGGAGACTGCGATCGCAGTAGCAGCTTCGTTGGCGAACCATGTTATTCGAAGGGGCGAGAGCTGCGGTTTAGTGTCCAATGCCGTCTTGGCTCAGCATTTGCCAGGGGATATGGCCACATCCCAGGGGGAGGGAATCGTTCAGCTTCGAGCCCGTCAAGGCACAGGGCAGCTCACCCAGATTCTGACCATCTTAGCTGGAGTGAACACTCAAGATCAGAAGGACTTCCCCAGCCTCCTGACAGAATGCGGCCACCAGCTGGAGGGAGCTGCAGTCTTGCTCTGGGTGGTTCCCCGTGACACTCCGGACATTGTGGAGCATGCTTGGGGTTTTGCCAACCGCGGTCGCCAAGTACTGATCTTCGTGGTGGAGGAAGTTAGGCATCAGGAGTTATTGTGGAGACCTCCGGGCTCCTCCTTACAGGTTTTTGCTGTCGCAAAAGGAGGGACGCTGGGACTATGAAGATCAAAGGATTCCTTCCGGCTTGGGCCAGCCTCTTTAGCTTTTCCGTGGTTGCTTTAGGGGCCCAGTACCTAAGCTTACTATTCCCCACTTTGGCCGTTCCACTCTGGCTTTGGCCATTCCTATTGTTTAGCGCGCTGCAAAGTGCCTATTATGCTACGTATTACCTCAGCAAGCGCACTCCTTGGCTGCTTTGTTTAATCGAGTTAGCCCTGTGGATGGTACCCGTCTATTTTCTTTCGGGTCGCGTCATGCAAGTGTTTGTCTGGAACGCATTTGGGATCTTTGCCTGCTGGATCATGGCCAGGGGGTACGGCTCTCAATTTGTGTTCATGGAACGGGTAGCAGATTACTTGGGGGATCAAGGAGCTTCCACCGTCAGCTGGGAATATGAGTCCTTGTCCAGTAATGATTCTCTCCATGTACCCATGACGTATTTTTGGTGGCGTCTGTGGGGCTGCGCTTTCTTCCTAGCCATCCTGGCCATTGTGGTTCATAACAGAGATGTGCAGCTCGATGCCCTAGTTACGTGGCGGCTTAGGGTCTTGGGATCGATGGCTGTAGCCAGTGGTTTGGCCTTACAGGCCGGAAGCTACCTCTTCCGCTTGCAGATTCTTTGGGGCTATGCCAAAGCGGATGTGAGCGCCAGTCTCAGGGGTGTGTGGATACGCAATCTGGGGATTGTTTTACTCCTCGGCGTCCTCCTTGTTAACCTGGCGCCTGTGGACTACTGGCCTTTGACCGCTGCTCGAATGGGTGAGATTATCCGCAGACTTGCCACAAGGGAATTCACGATCAGCCTCGAGCCTCTGGACAGCCCTGAAAGGCTCCCCTCCGCGGGGGGACCGCCGGCAATGGGTTTCCCGCAGCAAGCCGCGGGGCCTTGGGGCGTCCTTCTCGCCTTGTTCATCGCTTTGCTGGTGGGAGGCATGGCCCTTGTGATTCTGGTGGTCTTGGGTTTTGTGCTCGTGAATCTGATCGGTGGTGAACTGGAGAGATTGAAAGGTCTGCCGAGGCTCGCCGTACAAGTCTACGCAGGGCTTAGGGATGCACTGCGAACGCTGATGGGAAGCCTGCGTACTCTGGGGGCAGATCTGAAGTGGAAGGCCAGTTCAAAGAAGCAGACTGGATCGCAGGAGTTCTCCCCTAAGACAGGTTTTGCCCGCCGAAGTGCGCCCCTTCCCAAAGGGGTGCGGGCTATGTTTCGTCGTATAGCAAAGGTGTCGGCAAGGAAGGGTCTGGCGTTTCATCCCGCCCAGACTGCCTCCGAATTCGGGCAAGTCTTGCACAAGCATCTTCCTAGCGCTAAAAACAGCGTGGAGGGCTTCTTCTCTGGCTATCAGACTGTGCGTTACAGCAAACAGAGTCTGAGCGCAGCCGCCAAGGAACACCTCCTTCAGCTTGGAGAGGAAATTATCAAGGAAATTGACGGATTGGAGAAGGGAGACAAGGGCAATGGCACAGACGTCCGTGAATAGAGTAGCAGAGTTTGGCTGGAAAATGAAAGAGAATATCGCCCAAGTCATGGTGGGCAAAGAAGCGGCGATAGAAATGCTTCTGGCAGCCCTCTTAAGTGACGGTCATGTCCTTTTGGAGGATGTTCCAGGGGTGGGAAAGACGATGTTAGCCAGGGCCCTGGCGACATCCGTGGGAGGTCGTTTCAGTCGCATTCAATGTACACCAGATCTGCTTCCGTCCGATATTACCGGTCTTTCGGTTTTTGACCAGAAGCAGGGCGACTTCGTTTTCCGTCCAGGTCCAGTCATGGCCCAAATCGTGCTGGCCGATGAGATCAATCGGGCTACTCCGCGTACCCAATCCAGCCTGTTGGAGGCCATGGGTGAGGGACAAGTGACGGTAGATGGACACACCTATCGTCTGAAACGCCCGTTTATGGTTGTGGCTACGCAAAATCCCGTGGAGTTCGAAGGCACTTTTCCTTTGCCAGAGGCGCAGCTGGATCGCTTCTTCCTCCTGCTCAAGCTGGGCTATCCCACTTTGGACGAGGAGAATCAGGTGCTCTTGCGTCTACAGGAACGACACCCCATTACGGATCTAGGGCCAGTGACCGATGTGAACCATGTAGCGGAATTACAGCATCTGGTGACGCAGGTCTACGTGGAGGCGTCGGTGCGAGATTATGTCGTGCGCCTTGTTCGCAGTACCCGGACACAATCCCAGGTACAATTGGGAGCCTCACCCCGAGGCAGTTTGGCCCTCCTGCGAGCAGCCCAGGCCCTGGCCGCCTTAGGCAATCGAGACTATGTGACTCCTGATGATGTGAAACACATGGCCACTGCCGTTTTGGCTCACCGCTTGACTCTAAAGGCTGACAGCGTACTTAGGGGAGTGACAGCTGAAAGCGTGATAGCTGAACTCTTACACCAAGTAGAGGTGGGGGCTGAAGGACACCAAACTCGATCTTAGACCATCATGTATAAAAAACAGAAAAAACAGAATAAAGGTATGAAAATTCTATGCAGGTCTGGTTTTGCCACATGATTCGTGATACAATGTGGGTGATAGCATAATGAGGCACGGAAGGAGGGGGCCACGGTAGTCTACGCCTAGGTGCAAAAGAGACAGAATGTTAGCCATAGTTGAGTATAAGTCAAGTATGACTACTTAAGGCAACTACATATGGATGGAAAGCTCTTTATCGGGATCGCAGACAATGATCGATTTGCTTCGGCTGTTGTGGGCGATGCTTGTGGTAAGATTATTGCCACCAGTGTAGGAGGCTCGGTAAACTATCACTATTGGGGGATTGAGCAGGCTCGAAAGAATCTACGAGATTTGATGACTCGAACCGTGGGGACGGACTGGCGAAGGAGGCTGGCCGGGGCTTGTTTTACGTACAAGGCCGATTTTGCAGTTTCAAACTGGACAATGATCGACTTGGTCTCTGGACTCTTGGAGCTCAGCGACGTGACAGTGGAAGAGTTCGCCGCAAGCTCCATCATGGGTTTACACGGCAGCGGTGAACGACTGTTCTTGGTGGGTGGTCACTCTGGCTTAGCCATCTTTGAAGACGCCATGGGGAACACTAGGCAGATGAGGCAAGGGGCCCTTGTCTGGAGTCCTAGTCTTCGCTTGAATGCGAAACTTCATGATATGGGTGATCTCGGCCACCAGCAGGACGTGGAGAGTCTTTTGCATATGACCAAGCAAATCAGGCATGGAAGGTGCTTGGCTACGCTCACAAGTACCTTGGATGAGTGGGTGGATCAGGGAAGCACATTGGCCCTAGAAGTAGCCTATGATGTGGCCTTTGATCTAGTGCAAATGGTGACAAGCATGGCTGCCCATTTCTCCAGCGCCGACCCGGTTATTGGGCTCTACGGACAGGTCCTCCTGGGATCGCAGACAATTCGCGACCGAGTGGAGGATTTGATTGCTTTTCTATTTCCTCACTGCCAGGTGATGGAGGCACCCTTAGCTCCCGCCAAGGGCGCCTATCTTTCCTCCGTTCTGACAAGGAGATCGGGGTTTGAAGAAGAAGTGATCACCAACTTGTTTACTTCAGACATCGATTTAGACACAGAAGGATGGTTACGTTATGGCACTGCTAACGCAAGCAATCGAAGCCACCATTACCCAGCGCTTTAGACTGCCCTACTTCTTGTACTTACCCCCGGATTATCCAGGCGAGGCCTCGCAGAAGTGGCCTGTGGTCTTTTTTCTACATGGTGCCGGCGAGCGGGGAGCGGACTTAAGCCTGTTGCCACGACATGGGCTCATGGCCCAAGTGCAAAAGGGGCGCGAATTCCCTTTTCTTCTTGTCGCGCCGCAATGTCCGGTGGATTGTACCTGGGATCGGATTCTGGATCAGCTGGACTGTCTGCTTGAGGAGATTGTTCGGGAGTATGACGTAGATGTAGAACGTATCTACGTAACGGGACTGAGCATGGGTGGTTATGGCACATGGCATTGGGGCGCGCGTCATCCCAAGGCTTTTGCAGGTCTTGTACCCATTTGCGGCGGTACCATGCCGCTGCTGGGTTTCCCAGAGAAGATTGCAGTACTTAAGGATGTTCCCGTATGGGTCTTTCACGGTGTCGATGATCAAGTCGTGCCGGTAGCGCGATCCGAAGAACTCGTTCATGTGCTTACCACCCTAGGGGCGCCTGTCCGTTTCACCAAGTATGGAGGAGTGGGACATAACGCCTGGGACAGAGCCTATGCCGAGCCCGAATTGATTCCCTGGCTTCTGGAGCTGAGGAATACCCAGTTCTGTTTAGAAAAGAGTGATCACTGTGAATGAGAAGACTAGGGTTACCGTGTGGAATGAGTACATCCATGAGCTAGAGAATCACGCCATCGCAGCCATCTACCCCCGGGGAATTCATGGCGCTATTGCAGAGTTTCTGGGTCAGGAAGGGGATTTGGAGATTACTACTGCCACATTGCGCCAGGAAGAGCACGGGTTGACGGAGGATGTTCTGGCGCAAACAGATGTGCTGATCTGGTGGGGCCATCGTGCCCATGATGACGTGCAGGATGCCGTGGTAGACAGGGTCTATCGGAGGGTTTTGGCCGGCATGGGTCTGATTATCCTGCACTCAGCCCACTTTTCCAAGATTTTCAAGAAATTGATGGGAACCAGCTGTGGTCTGCGCTGGCGCGAAGTGGGTGAAAAAGAACGTGTCTGGGTGATTGAGCAGGGGCACCCTATTGCCCACGGATTAGGCCACTACTTTGAGATCCCGCAGACAGAAATGTATGGGGAGCGCTTTGACGTGCCAGCCCCTGACACTCTGGTCTTGATCAGCTGGTATCAGGGTGGAGAAGTCTTTCGAAGCGGGTGCTGCTACAACCGTGGACGGGGTAAGATCTTCTACTTTGCACCTGGGCATGAAACATACCCCATCTATTACCAAAAAGAAGTGCAGCAAGTGATCAAGAACGCTGTGCGGTGGGCTCAGCCAACATTTAGTTTAGGGGAAGCCTTATCGGGCGGTGCTGTACCTCCTTTAGAGCCATTGGGTTAAGCGTAATGTTCGATCAGCTGAATGATCAGGGGAACCACTACGGGAACCAGAGCTGACAGTACTGTTCCGGAGTAGAAGGCGACCAAGGTGGTCTGCGCATCGGTGCTTTGAGAGATGATGGGCAGTGTGACATCCATGGCTGTAGCTCCGCCCGGTGCTACAGCGGCCAGGCGACCTGCGGTCCTGGCAATTAGGGGAATCAGCAAAATGGCAAGGATTTCCCGAAAAACGTTGGCGAGAAGGGCTAAGGCGCCCAAGGTGACATCATAGGTCTGGGCAATGATCACCCCTGCGAGGGAATACCACCCAAAACCGGCGCCTACCAGGGCGGCGTCTCCCCAAGGGAGACAAATCATGAAACCCACGACCATGGCTCCGGCTAGAGAACCAAGGGCAATCAGCACTGGGACCACCAGGGATATCCGGGGCAGGTCCTTTATTTTTTTCCATAGATCCCGATCGTGGCCCAAGTTGAATCCAATGGTAAAAAGAAGCAGGGCCAGGGAGAGGTCGGTGATGGATCCCATGACGCCGATGTAACCTTCCGGCAGCAAAAATAACCCTGCCAGGATGCCCAAGGCCAAGCTGGTCAAGATTCTTGCGGTCAATTCTCCGGCCTCCTTATCCTGGCAGCGAGCCACACGAGGAAAACACTTCCCATGATAGTTCCGACGCTTAGGATCAGGGCCTTCAGTCCTAGACTGGGTAAGGCCGTCTTGAGGTCCGGGTGGGATCCAAGGGAAATCCCCATGGAAAAGAGCAGGAAAACTAGGGCCAGGTTACCTAGACCATTCACTCTCTTATTCCATTTCTTGGGCACTAGCTCCCAGCGTGCCGCCACAAACCCGAAAACCAAAGAGCCAACCAACAAAAACACTCAGATCTCCCTCTCCCTACAATCAATCAGTACAGGCAAGAGAGTTCGCCTTTTTTGCTCCGGTTCCTGTCTTGGTAAAAAAATCCCCTGCTGTTGTAGGTGAACCGCACGTTGGAGGGGAATATGACAACAGGGCCTACTGGCCGACAGGTTGGAGTGATGATCACGGGGAAAGGATGTTGGTGATGAGACTGCGCGCGTTCCGTTTAGCCTTGGTACTGCTGCTATTTGTAGGTATCATGCTTCAGGCCGCTGAGGGAAATGCCTATTGGCAGAGGGTGATGGGGGGTTTTGTCAATCCTGTGGAGGTCTATGAGTATACCTACGAGTATCAGGGACCTGAACTTGAGCTCACGGCCAAAGTCCCGCAGTTGATTGGTGGTTTTGATCTTGTTTGGCAGGAAGCGTTCAATTTAGGCCTGCGCCAACGTTTGGAGGACTATGTGGCTGAAATGAAATCTGTCGCAGCTCAGGCTTGGGAATTATATGACGAGGAATACAGACCCTATCCTTATGAAGGAATTATGGACTTTGAGGTAAAACTGAACCAGGGAGGCCTTTTGAGTATTGCTATCGTCAACTATTCCTACACCGGCGGCGCACATGGTATGACCACCTATGACTACATCAATCTCGATCTGACCACAGGGAAGGCTATTGGTTTTTATGAGTTGTTTGATACCGATGCCGAACTGGAGAGGGTTATTGCGCTGATCAACGAGAGAATTGCAGAAGAAGAGTGGTTTTTCATCGATTCCTTTACGTTTGATCATTTCCATGAGGAACAAGGCTTTTATCTGCAAGATGCCGAAGCAGTGGTCTGCTTTGGCCTCTATGAGCTGGCTCCTTACGTTGCTGGAGTGCAGGAGTTCAAGATTACACCTCCTGAAGGGAGTCTTGATTAGAAAAGCCTCAAACATATTATCCGAGGAGTGATGGGATGAAACAGCTTCAAAGACGAGAGGAGATAGCTCCTGATCTGAAATGGCGCCTGGAGGATATTTACCCGAGCGATCAGGAGTGGGAACAGGATCTGGCCAAATTGAAGGCGAGCAAACAGAGTGTACTGGATGTAAGGGGTACCCTTACATCGGGTGAGAATTTGCTCCGGGCTTTGCAGATTCAAGACGAGATAGGCTTGCTGGCGGACCGCGTGATCGCCTATTCGCATATGCGTAAGGACGAAGATAACACGAATTCTCGGTACCAAGCTCATGCGGCCCAAGCCATGGCTGTCGCGGTCGAGCTTAGCGCCGCACGCTCCTTTTTCCTCCCTGAAATCCTGGCCCTCGATCCGGATCAGGTCAAGGGATGGATTCAGGAGACCCCTGGTCTTCAGGTTTACGCGCATTATCTAGAAAACATCCTGCGCCTGCAGCCCCATACCCTCCCTGCGGAGCAGGAAGAGCTTCTGGCAGCGGCTGGGGAAATGGCGCAAGCGCCTGGCAACATCTTTCGGATGTTCAACAACGCTGATCTCAAGTTCCCAGAGGTAAAAAATGATCATGGCGAAGTGGTGGAGTTAACCCATGGGCGCTATGGCCAGCTCCTCGAATCGCAGCAGCGTGAGGTTCGCAAGGGAGCCTTTGACGCCCTCTATGCGACGTACGCCTCTTGGAAGAACACCTTAGGAGCCACGTTTGTGGCCTCTGCAAAAAAGGAGCTATATTTTGCACGGGCACGCAAATACCGATCGTCTCTCGAGGCGGCCCTGTACGAAGATAATGTGGCCCCTGAGGTATACACGAACCTGGTCAGCTCCATTCATGATCATCTGCCTCTGCTGCATCGCTATGTACGTTTGCGCAAGAAGCTGTTGGGTTTGGAAGAACTGCATATGTACGACCTCTATGTGCCCATGGTTGCGGATCAGGATATGGAGATACCACGCCAAGAAGCAGTAGGTATGGTTCAAACAGGTCTACATCACCTCGGTGCACAGTACCTAAGCGATCTGGACAAGAGTTTTACCGATGGCTGGATTGACTGGTTGGAGAACCGGGGGAAGACAAGTGGTGCCTATTCCTGGGGGACTTACGGCGTGCACCCCTATGTGCTTCTTAACTACCAAGAAACTCTCAACGACGTATTTACCTTGGCCCACGAACTCGGTCATGCCATGCACACCTTCTATTCCGACAAGAACCAGGAGTTCGTGAACGCGGGCTACACCATTTTCGTGGCTGAAGTGGCATCGACGCTCAATGAAGCGCTGCTCATGGATGATTTGCTCCGGAAGACGAAAGATCCGAAAAAACGGGCCTACCTTCTCAACCACTTTTTAGAACAGTATAGGGGGACCGTTTTCCGGCAGACCATGTTTGCTGAGTTTGAGATGATCGTCCACGGCAAAATCGGTGAAGGCGAATCTCTCACCAGTGAGGTCCTGTCCGAAATCTACTACGATTTGAACAAGAAATACTACGGAGAAGATATTGTTGTGGACGAAGCGATAGCCATGGAGTGGGCCAGAATCCCCCATTTCTACCGCCCATTTTATGTCTACAAGTATGCGACAGGGTTTTCCGCAGCCATATCGCTGTCGCAGCAGATTCTGAAAGAGGGAGAGCCGGCGGTCCAACGATACCTGGAGTTCCTCGGTGGCGGTGGTTCGGACTATCCCATCAATCTCTTGCAGAAGGCTGGCGTGGATATGAGTAGACCCGAACCCATCGTCCAGGCCATGGGACTTTTCGACGAGCTCTTAGGAGAACTTGAACAATTAGCCGCTACTGAGCTCTAGAAGACGATTTTCAAACCCAGACATTGCAGGGAGCCATCGACGGAATGGCTGTAACTAACTTGCCGCTGTTTGCCGCCTTTGGACGTGTGATGGATCTCGTAGCGGAGCAGAGCGTTTTTTGCATAATGGAGATGGGCCCCTAGGGCCCATCGTTCATTTACCGCAAAGACGAGCGAACCCTCCAGGGCGAATGTCTGCTTCTGCCAGGATAAGGCGCAGTTAAGGGCGATGGGATCGGAGAGCATTTGGACGCCGCCCTGCAGTTGTACTTGCTGTGGCTTGAGCTGGTATTCCAGCCTGATGGTGCTGGAGACCACATCATCCCAAGGTACCGACCAGGCCAGCGCAAGGCGGGGATACTGCAGTGTTAGGTCCCCTGTTTCCTGGCCGGAAGTGTATTGTATTGGCAAGGACACAAACGTCTGCACATGCTCATGGGGCGCGAGTTCGATACTGAGCTGGCTGAAATACACTTGGGTATCAGTATAAGGCGAGTTCCAGACTTGACCTTCCAGAATCCAGGCGCCCTCGCACATACTGATACCCAGTATCAGTAAAGACAGAGTAAGTGTGAAGACTTTCAAGTGGTGTCTCATGGGATCCCTCCTTAGAATTCAGCCACAGACTGCCTCAAGAGTCTGAGGCGGTTTGCTACTGAAGCTAGAATTTTCTCCACCGTTGAAAGAGCGTTTAGCTCCGGGAAATAAAGTATGTAGCCGCTAAAGTCTTCTAGGAAGGTATCTGGAGGTACTGCTCGCACCCCTGAGGCCGGATCTGCCACAACCAGCAGCTCTTCAATCAAACCTAGTAGGACCACGTAATGCCCTTGCTCCAAGTTCCGGTGGGCGAGGATGGGACGGTTGGGGAAGTAGGTGAAGAAATGGAGGAGCTGCTCCCAGTCGAGATTGTACCCCACTACGGACCAGCCTCGCCCTTCTAGATATCGGCCCAGACCAGCCAGGGATATGCTGCCATCTCCCTCGGGGGCTGTGAGCCTTGGTTCCACCTCTTGTCCGGCTAAGGTCAAGAGGGTGGCCGCAGCAGCCGCTCCACAGTCCCAGGGCGTTCTTTGACTGATCAGGCCGTGATACTTAGTGGTCTCATAAGGCTGAAGACCGGTCATCAAATGGAAGAATAGGACTAACCAGATACGCATCAACTCCTTTCCTTCAGTGTAGAACGAACGCATTAAGTTGTCAATAGAATTCAGAAAAGAAAGCAATATCAATGAAAATTTTAGAATGTATCAGATAGAATCTGTGAGGGAGGAGACTGCACAAACGTTGCGAATTACCCAATAATGGAAGAACAAACAAAGTGTGAAGGCAGGCTTCTGAAGTCGGTTATGCCTATGCGTGCAAGGGGGTGCTGAATAGGGAGTTTTCCTTAGTACAGCTGAAGCCTAAGGAGGAGATCGCTTTGAATCAACGGGCCAATACCCTGTTACACATTGAAAGTATCTATCCCACTCTCACACCGGCTGAACGCCGGGTAGCCGATGAGGTAGTGCGCAATCCCCACCATGTGGTGCACTGGTCCATTACCGAACTGGCCAAACGGGCAGGGGTAAGTGATGCCACAGTGGTCAAGTTCTGCAAACGCTTGGGCTACAAGGGTTTCCAGGAGTTCAAGATTCTATTAGCCCAGGACGTGGCGGTTAGGCCGTTCCTTGCGCAAGGAGAAGTAGAGCCTGGCAATGATGTTCGCACCATTAAGGAAAAGATCTTCCAAGCCAATATTACCGCCCTGCAAAATACAGTTCAGGTGCTGGATGACGAAGCCCTTGAGGCCGCCGTGGAGGCCTTGGTCAAGGCGAGAGAGATTCACTTTTACGGTCTGGGGCCTTCGGGCATAGCAGCCCTCGATGCGGAACAGAAGTTTTCTCGGATCGGGCGGAGGGCCAGCGCCGTTGTGGACACGCATATGCAAATTACCCGTGCCGTGATGCTCCAACCTGGGGATGTCGTCATCGGTATATCTGCTTCGGGGGACACGAGCGAGATCGCGGCCGCTCTCAGGGCGGCCAGACAAAGCGGTGCGTTGGCGATTGCCTTAACCAATCACTCTTGGTCACGGGTGGCGAAGGAGGCGGATCTAGTCTTGTTGACTTACACTCCATGGAATCGCTTTACCAAGGGGCTTATAGCCTCGCGCATTTCCCAGTTTACGACTATCGACGCTTTGTCTATGGCCGTAGCGTCCTTTGATGTCAGCCGTTCCCAAGAAGTGCTGGAAAAAACGACCGAGATTCTTGCCCGGCGTATTACATAAAGAAGGCGAACTGACAAAAAAGGAGTAGACGCATGCGATACGGATACTTTGATAATGCACAGAGGGAGTATGTCATTAAGCGTCCTGATACTCCTGTTTCATGGACAAACTACTTAGGTGTCAAAGACTTCTGCACAGTAATCTCCCAGAACGCAGGGGGCTACTCATTTTATAAGACGCCCCAGCATGGGCGGATCACTCGTTTTCGGCCTAACGCGATTCCTTTGGATCGTCCTGGCCATTATCTCTACCTGCGAGATGATCAATCAGGTCAGTATTGGTCCGTCTCTTGGCAGCCCGTCGGTATACCCTTGGATCAAGCTGCCTATCGGTGTAGGCATGGCCTTTCGTATTCTGTGTTTTCCTGTGCCCACCAAGGCCTGAAGGCAGAGCAAACTCTGTTTGTCCCTGTCGATGATGATGTCGAGCTGTGGAATGTGAAGATTCGCAACGATTCCGATGCCACTCGCTGCCTCAGCGTTTTTTCCTATGTGGAGTTTTCGTTTCATCACATTGATATTGACAACCAGAACTTCCAGATGAGTCTCTATGCCAGTGGCTGCGATTACCAAGACGGTGTTGTGGAATACGATTTTTTTTATGAGCCTTGGACCTTTCACTACTTCACCGGTAATTTCGAGCCCGACAGCTATGACACTTTGCGAGATCAATTCATAGGCCCCTATCGCACCGAGACGAATCCAAGGGCCGTGGAGGCCGGTCAGTGCTCCAATCAGAGTGAACTAGGGGGCAATCACTGTGCTGCCCTCCACAAGAGGATATCTCTAGCCCCCGGAGAAGAAAAGCGGCTAATCTATATGTTGGGGGTAGGCGATAGGGCGGCGGGGCAAAGAATGAGGGAGAAATATGCCGAGCCCAGTAGAGTTGACGAGGCTTTCCAAAAACTGAGGGAGTATTGGCAGACCAAACTGGATGTGTTTCAATGTCGGACTCCCCACCCAGGGCTAGACACCATGGTTAACACCTGGACGCTCTACCAGGCGGAGACCTGTGTGGTCTGGTCTCGGTTTGCTTCCTTCATCGAAGTAGGAGGCCGTACGGGTTTGGGGTATCGTGACACGGCTCAGGACATTATGAGCGTGCCCCACACAAATCCGGCGAAGGTACGCCAGCGCATTGGTGAGCTTTTGAGGGCGCAGGTACAGGCAGGATATGGACTCCACCTCTTTGAACCCGAACTTTTTGACCCTAATCGACCTGCTCCTCGCAAGTTCAAGTCGCCCACTGTCGTGCCGGAACCATCGAAGAGCAGCTTAATCCATGGTTTGGAGGACACTTGCTCTGACGATCATCTATGGCTTGTTCCGGCCATCTGCCAGTATGTCAAAGAAACAGGTGAGCTGGACTTTTTCCAGGAGGTGTATCCCTTTGCCAACGGTGATCAGGGCACAGTGTATGAGCACCTCCGGCGGGCGCTGGATTTTTCTGCGGAGCAGGTTGGGAAAACAGGGGTATGCAAGGGCTTGCGAGCGGATTGGAATGACTGTCTCAACTTGGGGGGCGGCGAAAGCGCCATGGTGTCCTTCCTGCATTTCTGGGCGCTCCAGGCTTTCATTGAAGCTGCTTTGCATCTGGGGCACTTGGATGATGCGGAGCACTATGCCGCCGTGGCTGAAAGGGTACGCCAAACGTGTGAAGAACACCTTTGGGACGGAAAGTGGTACTTGCGCGGCTTTACGTCCAAAGGGGACAAAATCGGCAGCCAGGAAAATGCAGAGGGCCAAGTACATCTGGAGTCTAACTCCTTAGCGGTTCTCTCCGGAGCGGCCTCACGGGAGCGGGGTTTTTCCTGCATGGATGCGGTCAACCGTTATCTGTATTCTGATAGAGGTATCCACTTGGTCTGGCCCGCCTATACCCAGCCCGACGATGAGGTGGGCTTTGTGACCAGAGTCTATCCGGGAATCAAGGAGAACGGGGCTATCTTCAGCCATCCCAATCCGTGGGCCGTGATCGCCGAATGCCGGTTGGGCCGGGGTGGACGAGCGATGAAATTCTACGATGCCCTGCTGCCGTACAATCAGAACGACCAGATCGAGATACGTCAAGCAGAACCGTATTCGTATTGCCAGTTCATTATCGGTCGGGACCACAGTGCATATGGCCGGGCTCGGCATCCCTGGCTAACTGGCAGCGCGGGCTGGGCTTATACCGCGGCTACGCAATGGATTTTAGGCATTCGGCTCGCCTTCGACGGTCTGATCATTGATCCATGTATACCAGCAGACTGGCCTGGGTTTGAGGTGACTCGAGAGTGGCGAGGAGCGGTCTACAACATTACCGTCAGAAATCCCCATGGCGTAGAGAAGGGTATTAGGACGATGACACTAAACGGTGAACCGATAGAAGGCAGCATCCCGCAGCAGAGACCGGGGACGTCCCATACCATTATTGTCACCATGGGCTAAATGACTAGACGACTTGGGGAATAGAGGCTCTTATACCGATGGCATCAAGGGTTTGGCGTACCTGCCGCTCATCGAAGGCCAGGCGCCCAGCCTTCCAACAGGGCAAGGTGGGTACATCCTGCGCGATGGTGGCTAGGTACTTATACAGAAGGGCTTCTTCTTCTCTTTCAGCCATGTTTTGCCCGGCCTTGCCTGGCAAAAGGTGTGCATGTTCGATCACGCCTTCCAGAGAACCATAGGCTGCCAACCAACGCTTGGCGGTTTTTGGTCCCACTAAAGGGATCCCAGGAATGTTGTCGCTGGCATCTCCCATTAAGGCCTTTAGGTCAGGTACAAGTTGAGGGGACACCCCCATCTCATGCTGGACCAAATCTGGAGTGAAGACTTTGTTGGCTCTGCTATTGGGTGCAATCACGGTTACATTCTCCGACACAAGCTGCAGAGCATCATGGTCGGTGGTCACAATATAGCAGTGGGTGCCGCCAGGTGCATGCTTGGAAATGGTGCCGATGATGTCGTCGGCCTCGTATCCCGCGAGTTTGACCAAAGGGGCGCCTAAGCTGTGAATCACTTCCTCTATCAGGGATATCTGGCTACGCAGTTCCTCTGGCATAGGAGGTCGTTGGGCCTTATACTCGGGGAAGAGCTGATGACGGAAGGTGGGGCTCGGATGATCCGATGCCACGAACAAGAAGTCCGGTCGAAATTGATCCATCAATCCGGTCATTGTATTGTAGAAACCAAGGACGGCATTGATGTTCTGACCGTCTTGCCGCTTAATCGTTATTGGTAATCCATAGAAAGCGCGGTATACTAGAGAAAAACAGTCCAAGATCAGGCAGGTTCTAGGCAAGTGAATGACTCCTTTGGATAGCACTTCCCATCTAGTATAGCACATTTTTTGTGAACAGACTGTGAGAGGAGGATGAATAATGCACACGGCGGTGGAGAAAGCCCTTCAACTGAAACATATCGCGGTGGTGGGACTAAGCAAGGATCCGGCCAAGGCCGCGCACAGCGTACCCCGCTATCTTCAGCACCACGGCTACAAGATCTATCCCGTAAATCCCTATGGTGGAGAGGAGCTCCTGGGGGAAAAGGTCTATGACACAACGAGTGCGATCGAAGGTCCCGTGGATTTGGTAGTGGTGTTCAGGCCTTCCAAAGACGTTCCACCAGTGGTGGAAGATGCCCTCAAGCGCCAGGACTTGCAGGGTATTTGGCTTCAGGAGGGTATCACAAGTCCCGAGGCTGAAAAATGGGCCCAGGAAAGAGGCCTAGTCTTCGTGCAAGACAAGTGCATGTTTAAGGAACACAGGAGATATATGCGGTAGGAGTGATGGCGTGGACTGGAAAGCACAGATTAGTGCAGCGATCGATGCAAAGCGAGCCCTGCTCGAAGAAATAGCTCTGAGTATAGGCCAACATCCGGAGCTAGGTTTTCATGAGGTACACGCCTCTAGACTGCTGGCTGGAACATTGGAAAAAGAAGGGTTCCAGATCAAGCGGGGCATCGCCGGACTGGAAACAGCCTTTTCTGGCAGTTATGGTCGAGGTCGCCCCAATATTGCTCTGCTCTGCGAGTATGATGCCTTGCCGGAACTGGGTCATGCTTGCGGCCATAATCTCATTTCCGCAGCCAGTCTTGGCGCAGCTCTAGGCTTGGCCCCTTTCCTTGATCGTCTAGACGGCAGGGTGACTGTCTTGGGAACTCCTGCTGAAGAAACCGGGAGCGGCAAAGTGATTCTGGTAAAGGACGGCTTCTTCCAAGATGTGGACGCAGCTATGATGTTTCATCCTTCTGCGCGGAATTTGCTCATGGCCACCAGCAATGCACTTGATGCCTATGAGTTTGAGTTCAGCGGTAAGGCCGCCCATGCCGCCGACTCCCCTGAAGAGGGAATCAACGCTTTGGACGGCGTGATCGCTCTTTTTGTGGGAATTAACGCCCTGCGGGAGCATTTGCCTGAAGGCGTACGTATACATGGTATTATCTCCGAAGGGGGAACAGCTCCCAACATTGTCCCTGATCGGGCAGTGGCCCGATTTTATATCCGCGCTCCCCGGCGTACCCAGCTCGATTGGGTCACCGCCAAAGTGCTCAAGGTGGCGGAGGGAGCAGCACTGATGACTGGCTCCAAGGTGGCTTGGCATGCGTTTGAACTGGGTACCGACAACATGATGCCCAGCGATTCTCTGTCCCTAGCCTTCGGGAGTAATCTGCAAAGGCTTGGGGTCACAGATATTGAAGAGTTCTGTGAAGGACGGGGTTCCTCTGACATGGGCAATGTGTCCAGGGTTGTCCCAGCCATTCACCCGTATTTAAGTATAGGTGATGGGCTGATCGCTCATACTGCGGAATTTGCCCAGGCTAGCCAGGGCCCGCAAGGCTTGCAGGTAGCTGTTCTAGCTGCAAAAGCCTTGGCCCACACTGCTGTTGATCTCCTTACCGATCCAAGTATCCTTGAGGCAGCCCGCAGGGAACATAGGAGACTTCTGAGCAAGGAGTCTGGTACCCTATGAATCAACTTCGCCTTGCCCTAGCCCTGTTCTTTGTGATTCTCCTGCTAGCTGCTTCAGCAGGGGCCAATACCATTGGCATTGCCGGCGGTTGTGATCAGCCTTTGCCTTTGCCCGCTGATAAAATCTTGCGTATTTCCCCAACTTGGGTGGAGTTTGAGTACCACGGTTTTTTGCCCATTGGCGCTGATGTGGAAGTGTATCAGCACTGGGAGGACCAGGCCCTAAAAGTCCCCCTCGGAGCTGTGAAGGTGGGGTTTGAAGAAGTTGTGGCCACCATTCTCCAGGGAGAAGTGGTACGCTTTGATGTCTATGATCCCTTGTATATCCGCACGATGCGGGTGGCCATTAGTACTGCGCAGTTTCAGACCATCGAACACAAGACATTGGTTTTTTCTCCTACTTCCAAATTGTACGTGGAAGAAACGGGTACGGGGCGCGGATTTCAGACGCCAGCCGATCATGAGGTTGCAGTTTCGGTGCGGGATGGTAGGCTCTATGCGGTCGATGGAGAGGGACATGAATGGGAATTCGGTCAACGATTGTACGTCTGGGCCGATCCAGAAGGACTTATTCAGATCAATTCTTTCCAGCGGGGGGGAGGAACGCCGTTCTATCCTCGTTATCGAGGACGTTTCGAGCTCACTGTGGGAGATGGAGAGTATTTCTTGGCGATTAACGAGGTGAGCCTAGAAGAATATCTTTATCAGGTGGTCCCAAGCGAGATGCCCATTAGCTGGCCCTTGGAGGCACTGAAGGCTCAGGCAGTGGCTGCCCGCACATATGCTGTAGCCCAGGCTGTTTACTCCCGCCAAGGACACTTGGGGTTTCATGTCGCCGACAGCACCGACTCTCAAGTGTATAACAATTATCCCGAAGCCCACTCCACCACGGAGGCCATTGATCAAACGGCGGGGCAGATCTTAGTTCAATCGGACGGTACCATCGGTTCCACCTATTTTTATTCTACCTCTCCTGGAACCGCTGTCCTGGACGCAGCCGCCTGGAAGGATAGGACAGGCCTGGCCCTGGAAGGAAACTCACCCTGGTTTCGCTGGAAATGCGCGTTTACAGTTCAAGAGCTGGAAGGGCTGTTCCGGCTCGATGGGGTTTCGGACTTGTACGTTGAAGCAAGGGATGGGATCGGTAGGGTCACCAGCCTGGCTGTGGAGGGCCGAGGAGGGACGCAGGTCATCCAGGGCGAGCTCAATATTCGCCGTGCCCTAAGGCCCGCAAGTCTGGAGAGGGTTGGTGACCAAATCGGTCCCCAATCCCTGTTACCCAGCGCCCTTTTCTTTCTCGAACTCGAGAGGGATCAGGGAGGCGGACTTCAAAGGGTAACCGTCTATGGCGGCGGCAGCGGCCATAATTTGGGAATGAGTCAGTGGGGCGCCAAGGGTATGGCGGAGAAAGGACATGATTTTTTGGACATTTTGAGTAAATACTATCCGGAAGCACATTTGATCACCCATTCTGAGCAGCTGAGGTATTGAGAACATGGAGAAACCAGAGAAGTTCGCATGGCGAATCCCCTGGAGGGGAATCGCCATCACCTTTATTGTGAGTATATTTGCCCTGGTCATCGTTTTCTGGAAAATGGCAAATCCCGCCCAGGTTCTGCAGGAACTGCGGGAATACCCAGTGGGCCATTTTTTTGGGGCGCTGTTTTTTGTGCTCGCCGCTTGGGTGGTAGATGGCCAACGGATCGGTATGCTCACTAGGGCTGTGGGCCACCATATTCCTTGGTGGCAGTCGGCCCTCACATTGGGAGCAGCCAATTTCTTGACCTTGGTCACACCCTTTGCAGGCGGCGGGGGGGCCCTGATTGTGTATTACCTTTATAGGCGGGGCTTAAAGAGTTCGACTGGGACCGCCATCGTGATCGCCGGGGGATTGGCTGGGCAATTGAGCCTAGCGACACTGGGCTTTGTGATGTTCTCAACCGTGAGCAATGTTCCGCCTGATTTGGCTCAATATATCAGCGGGCTGCGCCTCGGGGCCTTGATTTATAGCGGGGTTCTGATTGCACTTTTGGTGCTGATCGTGCGCAGCGAGAGGTTTTTCGGGTGGCTGTTCCGCAAACGAGGCGATTCACGCCCAGCCCTCTGGGTTCAGGAATTCCGTACCACAATCCAGCTGCTCCTGGGGGAAACGGGGTACTATTTGGCCTGCTTGGCCGTGGCGTTTTGCTACTATGTTGTCTATTTCTCAGGAAGCTATGTACTGCTCTCGGGATTTGGCGTGTTCCATCCTTGGCTTCGCTACGCTGTAGCCGTCATGTTCGGGGTGGCTCCAGTGTTTTCTCCGATCCCAGGGGGAGCCGGCGTGTCAGAGGGAATCGCTTGGCTTGTCTTAGATGGTGTACTCGCTCCCGACGTACTTGGGACATTCATTGTTCTCTGGAGAACGGTGGTCTTTTATATCCCCATTTTATTAGGAAGCACCATTTTTGCCATCATGGCAATGAAGTGGACTGCGAAGGTAATATTGCCCGAGGAAACGGATCATACTAAGTAGTAAGAGGGCAAGCGAAGGGGGATATAGATGAGTTATAGGGAACAATTACGACAAGCTCGAGATATTTTGCAGGGAGAGATTCAGGAGCTGCACCGCAGTCTGGTTAGTAAGGAAATGGACCTGCGCAAGCTGGACGGTTTGCTGAAGGAAACGGGAAGTCGGAGGGGGGCGGGGCCCTCACTGACCAGCCAAATCGTGGAAGCTCTTTACGTCTTGGCCCAGGACAGCGCGGACGGAGTTCCTGCCCGGGCTGTGGTAAAGGAGTTTGCGCAAGCCAGGGACGATGTGAACGAATCCACTATTCGGTCCACCTTGTACCAGGTCACGCGGAAACTCCGACCTACGGAAATCTGCGTAGGCGATGGTGTAGAACAGGTACGAGTGGTGAAAAACGGGCCCTTGTATGATGTGGAGTTAGTGACCAAACAAGAGGCGGAGCTCCTCTAGATCTCGGGTAAAACGGGCGGGCGGTAAGGAAGCCAGGAAGCCCTCACCATACCTGGAGGAAAGAATCCGTTCATCGAGGATGATCACTCCTCCAATGTCATTCTTGGTGCGGATCAGCCGCCCGAAGCCCTGTTTGAGGCGGAGGATGGCTTGGGGAACACTGTATTCGAGAAAGGGATTTCCCCCAGAATCCTCGATGGCTAGGAGCCGGGCACGGGTAACCGGGCGATCGGGTGAAGTAAAGGGTAGGCGGGTAATGACCACCGCACGCAGGGCTTCACCGGGTAGGTCGATGCCTTCCCAGAAGCTATTGGTGCCAAAAAGTAAGGACCGAGGCTGGTCTTGGAAACTCTGAATGAGTCCCAGACGCGGTCCATCGCCTTGTTTGAAAAGAGTGTAACCCACTTCATCGAGCTTGGGATAGATGGCATCGGCTACTTCGTCCATGAGGCTGTAGCTTGTGAAAAGGGCCAACACCCCGCCGCGGGTGTACGCTAGGGTGCGCAAAATTAGATAGGCCACATAATGGGGGTAGCGCGGATGATTAGGATTCTTGGCCTCCCTCGGTACGCAGAGGATCGCTTGTTTGTCGTAGGCAAAGGGAGAACCCAGGATCAATCCCGAGGCCTCCTTCAGCCCTAGCTGGCTCTGGATGTAGTCGAACGATTGGTTGGTGCTCAGTGTGGCCGAGGTGAGGATAACGGACGGCGTTTTTTCGAAAAACGTTTCTTCCAAGAGTCGACCAACATGGATGGGAGCTGCTATTAAAGCCGGCTCCCCGTTTTGCGTTTCGGCCCAATAGGTATAGCTGGCATCGTTACCCAGCAAGATGAGCTCAAGGGTGGAAAGAAGCCTTTCTGTAAATGACGCGAATTGTTCAAGCAGACCAGAGATCTCGCCCTCTTCCTCGATGTTGCACTCCTTTAAGACGTCCTGAATGTCTTTGAGGTGTTTTGCCAGGCTGGTTTGGGTGAAATGGGGTCGGTTCTGTTCCGTCAGCGGAACGGTGAAACTGGTAATCAGAGGCTCCATTTGGGCAAAGTATTGACCGGCCTCTTTGATCAGTTCATCCAGAATCAGGTTGAGGTCCTGGATGATGTATTCGGGTACAATATCACGCAGAGCGGCCTGCAACTGGGTTCCCGTGCGGTAATAGGTCAAGAATCCTTCTCGCTTGAGCTCGTGACTGTAGGTGTTCGTTGCCACGTCCTCGAGGTTATGGGCTTCATCGATGACCACGCCGTCAAAGGCCGGAAGAACGCGACCTTCCGCCCGAGCGTCTGCCAGAAGCATGGCTTGGTTGGTGATGATCAGGTGTGCTTGGCTCAGTCGATGACGCAAACTCCAATAAAAGCACCGACTGAAATGAGAACAGAGCTCTTCAGGACAACTCTCCTTTTCGCAGCGGATCTCAGACCATAGCTCCCAGGGGATGGGCTGGGGCGCTTCACTGTAATCGCCTGTTTGCGTTTCTTGGATCCACAGGCGCAGAGACTCCAGGTTGTCAATCAAGCCCAGCTGACCGCCTCGACCTTGGATCAGCTCCTGCCAGCGGCGGAGGCAGAGGTAGTTGCTGCGTCCCTTAAACACTTCTGCCTTGAACTCATAGGGCAGGACCTCCCTCAGGAAGGGAATATCCTTTTGGAAGAGCTGTTCTTGGAGGGTGATGGTATGGGTGGCCACAACCGCTATTTTGCTCTCTTCCACTGTATAGTGAATTAATGGCAGCAAGTAAGCCAGGCTCTTTCCCACGCCGGTCCCTGCTTCTATCACTGCATGGGCCTGGCCAATCAGGGCCTGGTAGACGTGGTTGGACATCTCGATCTGTTCTGGACGGTACTCATAGTTGGCGAGAGTCTCGGCTAAGAGCCCCTCCGAGCCCAGGAGTCTTTCGGCGTCAAACCTCAAATCGGTCACCACCTTGCTATAATCCTAACATGGGCAAGGAGAAAGTCCCCCTGCCGGTGAATAAACTAAGAAAGTCATAGAAGGGACGGAGCGCTATGAAAGTTGCCATTAGTATGCGGAGTGTACAAGAGCCGCTCCTTCGGGGAGATATGCGTATCACTGACTTCATCAAATACGCCGCCAGTCTGGCCGTCGAAGGCGTGGAACTCGATGACGCTTATCTAAGCGGGGCGGGCGTAGACAACGGGGAGATCCAGGGGATACTTAAGGAGACAGGACTCCAAGTATCCTGTTATGATATTTGTCACCAGATGGAGCCGCTTCAGGGGAAAGCACAGGAAGAGGAGCTGGAGAGAATCCAGGCTGAGCTGCTTGTGGCCAAGTCCCTCGGTGTCCGTTATGTGAAGGCCGTGGGCGGAGCCTTTGATTCTGGTGTGACTGCCCGCCAGGTGGAGGACCTCATCGGACAGCTTGTGGAAATGGTACTTCCTGCCCTGCAAGGCACCAATTTGACCCTTGTGATTGAAAATCCGGCCAGTGTCAATTTTGACAGTAGGCATCTGGCCCAACTGCTTGCAGAAATTGACAATCCCCAAGTCAAGGCGGGCTTTAATATGGCCAATGCCTTCGTAGCCGGTGAGGACCCCGAAGCCGCGCTCGAACGTCTTAAGGATCAGATCGTCCATGTTCGAGCCGTTGATGTGCGCTGGGCTGATTGTGACGAAGAGCCCCAGAGCGGCAGTTATGTCGGCTGTGTGGTGGGTCTGGGTCTGGTTCCACTGGAAAGGCTCTTCAAAGTACTGCGTACGCAAGAATATGAGGGCTGGATTTCCCTGGAATTTACTGGTTTAGAGGATGCCTATTTCGGCACCGAAGCCAGCCTAAAGAATCTGCGCCAGTGTCTAGTCGCCCTCCAGTCCGAGGTTTTTCATCCCAGCGAATCTTGATTTAGGATCTTGGCGATCTCCCCTAGGTTGTCCAGGATCACGTCCGGTTGGACATCGGAGGCGGCTAGGTCGTCGGACTTTGTTTCACCGCTGAGCACTAGAATACTGGTAATACCAGCTGCTTTGCCCATGGCAATATCGGTATAGAGGCGATCTCCCACCATGGCCACTTTGCCCGGATCCTCGAGACCATACTTGGCCCGCAAGGCTTCGATCATCTCTGGGTAGGGTTTCCCGATGATTTTCGGTTCCACTCCCGTGGATGCTGTAATCAGGGCGATCATGGCCCCACAGTCAGGAATAGGTCCCTCGGGAGTGGGGCAGTTGAAGTCGGGATGGGTGGCGATAAACGGGATCCCCTGGCGGATGAAAGAACAGGCAGATCGCAGCTTTTCATAGGTGAGGGTAAGGTCGAAACCCAGGACGACAGTTTCTGGGTCTTCTTCTGTAAGAATGAACCCTGCTTGGCGAAACTCCTCCTCCAGAGACGGTGTGCCCACTAGGTAGATTTTTCTGGGGTAGTCATACTTTTTAAGATAGAAAATCGTGGCTTGACCGGCTGTAAACACCTGATCAGCAGTGATGGAGACACCCATTTTGCGGATCTTCTCTACATAATAGTCTCCCTTCCGAGAGGAGTTATTGGTAACGAAAATGAAACGTTTACCCAGTCGTTCGCAGGTAGCGACAAAAGGCAGTGACCAGGGGTAGAGGTGATCTCCCAGGTAGAATGTTCCGTCCAAGTCTAACAAAAACGTATCAATATTGCGCAGCTTATCCATGATGTCCCTCCAAGATTTGTGGTGCTCTGTCCAGAACTCCCTGGACTCTGTATAGAGACATTGTTCGCCATCTGCCTGGAATTTACCTCTCAAAGTGGGGAAACGCTTTCGGGAAAAGGTGGAAGTGACCTGGAAAAGCCGCGGCCACAGGGCGCCGGAACGCCATAGAGGCGGCACCGAATTTGACCCAAATACTGGGCGAGGCGCGCCCTGGGCACCTGGGGGTGAAACCGCTGTAGAGTGTATGGAGAAGGGGTTTCGTGGAGTCTGGTTCATGCCTGTTCCTTTTGACAGGGCTAACGGAGTGTGCTATATTTGGTTTTAGGGGGAATAGGCATGGATGTCATACTTAAACTGGCTATTATTGCCCTAGCCGGGTGCCTCGCGGGCAAACTGGCCAAGACAGTCAAGCTATCCAATATCTTTGGTTTTCTGCTTGTGGGTCTGGTTCTAGGCCCTTCCTGCTTCAACCTTATTTCCCATCAGGATCTGGCCTCCTTGTCCATCATTGGCGAAATCGCTTTGTCCATCTTGTTTTTCAAGATCGGCAGCGAGTTTGTTGTGCGCGATATGCGTAAGTTGGGACGATCCTTTGCCATTATTACCTTGGCTGAAGTGGCCGGGGCAGTTCTCGTTGTCTTTTCCGTCCTGTACTTTGGGCTCCGGCAAGAGCTAGTCTTTAGTCTGATCATGGCCTCCATGGCGGCCGTCACTACTCCCACCGCCACGATCATGGTGATGCGTCAGTTTCGATCCGATGGTCCCGTGACCCGGACACTGATTCCTGTGGCCGCCTTAGATGGTGTGCTGGGAGTATTCGTCTTTGGTGTGATCGTATCGATTGCGCGCCAGCTTTCTCCGGGAGCGGACTTGGCTTCCTGGCCTGTGGTGGCTGGATTTGTGTTGGAGGTTCTGGGCAGTATGGCTCTGGGTGCCGTTTTGGGACTGCTGCTGACAATGATCGGTAAGAGCGCTGGAGACAGCGACGAGCTTTTGGTGATGACCGTGGCCATGATTCTTGCTTCTGCGGGTATGGCGAGAGCTTTGTCCTTATCACCGCTCTTGGCCAATCTGGTCATGGGCACAGTCCTTGTGAACCTGACACAGAACTCCAATCGTGTCTTTTTCGGTCTGCATCAGTTTACACCGCCCATCTATCTGCTCTTTTTTACCCTAGCGGGAGCCGGTGTCGAGGCTGGAGTGTTTTTGAGCATAGCTGCTTTGGGTCTGGCGTATATGCTGGCCAGGGCCGCCGGTAAGCTCTTGGGGGCCTGGTTGGGGTCGAAGGGTGCTGCGGCGGAACCCACCGTGCAAAAATATCTGGGTGTGGCTTTGCTGCCCCAAGGCGGATTGTCGGTGGCGCTAGCGGTCTTGGTGCATTACCATCTTCCTGTGATCAGTCCCGCCGTGCTGGCCATTGCCGTCTGCAGCGTTCTGGTCTACGAAGTCACCGGTCCCCTCATTGCCAAGACAGCTATTCGCAAGGCCGGCGAGATTCGTGGAATGGCGTCTACAATCAGCTAGTCCATCAAAGGAGGACGATAGTATGTATGCTTTGTTTCTAGTGCTGAATGAAACGGATTATCTCGATGAAATTCTGGCTCGGTTTGTGGATGTGGGCGTGCAGGGGGCCACCATTTTGGACAGTCAAGGTATGGCCAGCGCCCTAGTGCGGAGCGGAGGGAGGGACTTCCCTCTTTTTGGTTCTCTGAAAGCATTTATGGAGGGAGCTAGACCGTATAACAAAACGATCTTCACCGTCTTGGATAATGAGCAGCTAGTGGAGCGGACGGTCAGCGCCGTTCAGGATGTGCTAGGAGAAGTCGATCACCCCAGTGTTGGTTTCATGTTTTCTGTCCCCATCGGCCAGGTCTATCCTCTAGGTCAAAGCAGATGACTGCATAGATATCCCCACTCCAGTGGGGATTTTTCGTTCTCGGTCTGTCATAGAATCAGATATGAGGGATACCAAAGGGGGAGGCATGGCCCAAGGCGAAGGAATCCTGCCAAAAAAGGTGAATCAAATCTAGTATGGGCTTCAGAGACTGTAGCCGTCATTGTCTGAAAGGAGGCGTTTCCATGAAGTGTTCTTGCGCACAGCATAGAGAATCCAGCTGTATTCCCTTGGTTCCCATTTTTCACAACCTAACTCCCGATGAGACGGGCGAAGTGGCGCAAATTACTCGCCAGGTTACAGTGGCGAAAGGTGAAGAGATCTATGCCATGGACGATCAGGTGGATAGTCTCTTTGTGATTCATACCGGTAGAGTGAAGATCTACCGTTTGAGTGATACAGGCAAAGAACAGGTGATTCGAGTGCTTCGACCGGGCGATTTTTTTGGGGAGCTGGCCTTGTTTAGCCATTCACCTGTGAGTGACTTTGCCGAAGCGCTGGAAGAGAGCAATATGTGCGTAATTGACAGTACGGCTCTTAAGGAACTTGTGGCGAAATACCCTAGTATTGCCATGAAGATCCTCGAAGAGCTGAGCCAGCGCCTGGAAAGGATGGAACAGCTCGTGGAGGATATCAGTTTACATTCGGTAGACAGGCGTCTGGCTAAGGTGCTGCTGGATCTGAGTGTTGAAAGAGCGGAGATTGAGCTGGAAACGAGCAAGGGCGACTTGGCCTCGCAAATCGGCACGACCCGTGAAACCTTAAGCCGCAAGCTAACATCATTTCAGGATATGGGTCTGATTGATCAAATTGGACAGCGCCGGATCGTGATCAAAGATCGCCAGGGTTTGGAGGGAGTTCGAGAAGGTGGATAAGAAGGAGAGTTTTTGGTATCGGCTGGGCAGTGGTTTTGTGATTGGCTTGGGACTCGTAATTCCGGGAGTGAGCGGAGGGGTCTTAGCCATGGTTGTAGGCCTCTATGAGCCCATTATTGCAGCGGTAGCAAATCCCCTTGCCAATGTGCGGGACAATATCAAGCTCTTGCTCCCGGTGGGCATTGGCTCCGCCATCTGCCTGCTTTTTTTGGCCAGAATCTTAGAATACCTCTTTGCCCAGCATGCTCTGGTCACCTTGTACTTCTTTTTCGGCTTAGTGATAGCCTCGCTGCCTTCGATGATCAAGATGGTCAACAGCAAAGGGTTTCGCCTCTCTTTTTTGGTCAGTCTCTGTGCTGGCTTCGCTGGTTTGCTCTTGATCACCAGCGTGCCTTGGCAAGCTGGAGGAGAGGCCTCCACTTTAGGCTTTTTGCGCTCCATTTGGCTGGGCAGTATCGTAGGGGTGGGTTTGGTGATTCCGGGTCTGAGCGCTTCGTTTCTGTTGATTGCCTTTGGATTTTACGAACAGCTTCTAGGCGCAGTGGTGCACCTGGACTTGGGAGTCTTGATTCCCGTGGCTTTGGGACTTGTGCCCGCCATTGTGCTGGTGTCCAAGGTAATGAACTGGCTTTTCCAATGGAAACACAGGCATGTATCGTATGTGATCATAGGTTTGATGTTGGGATCACTGTGGGTGGCGTTTCCGGGCTGGCCCCGTACGAGTTGGGAGCTTCTGCTCTGCGCAGGATTATTCGGCTTGGGGGTCGGTATTGCTTCTTTGTTTTTGCGGGAACAAGCGACCTAATTCTGGTAAGGGGGTCATGAAAATGTGGTCAAGCGATGATTTTTTCAGCCTGGAAGGTTGTCCCTGCCCGGAGGCGTTGGCTAAGGTTCAATACCCTTGGGAATTGTTGGCCAAGATCGAGGATCTCATGTGGGAGCTGATCGTGAAGAACCCCGGGAAATACAGGCAGATCACCCCGGGGGTCTGGGTCGGTGCGGGAACAAAAGTGGCCGATACTGCCACTTTCTTGGGACCGGCTGTTTTTGGAGAGAACTGCGAAATCAGACCCAATGCGCTGATCAGGGGTAATGTATTGGCTGGCAACAGGGTGCTCTTGGGGAATGCCAGTGAAGTGAAGCAAGCCATTTTGTTCGACCGGGTGCAACTGCCCCACTTCAATTATGTGGGCGACTCCATCTTGGGCTGTGGAGCGCACTTGGGTGCAGGGGCCATCTTGTCCAATGTTAAGTCCATCAAGGGAACCATCCGCGTTAGTCTGGGTCAAGAGCTGATCGAGACGGGATTGCGCAAGTTTGGCGCGATCCTAGGGGACCAAGTGGAGGTGGGCTGCAATTCAGTGCTGAATCCAGGCACTTTAGTCGGTGCACATGCATTGATCTACCCTCTGAGCTCTGTCCGGGGGACCATTCCCCCCAGGATGATCTACAAGGGGAAGAACGATCTAGTCCCCTATCAGCAGGACCTGAAGTAGGTCGAGAAATCGACTGCGCTGGCTGGGATCGGCGAAAAAAACCTGGGCGGTGCCTGCGCTTCCGCCGCCTTTGCCCCCGAGGGACTGGGCGTGTTCCTTGACTAACTGTCCCAGGTCAAGCCCTGTCTTCAGATTGTGCGCCAAGAGGAGACGCTCGCCAAGATCCATCACCACAACGGCGTTTGTTAAGGCTAAAATCGAACGGGCCAGCATTTGTCCCTCTTCGATGCTAGCACCGGGTACGTTCAGGAAAAAAGGACTGCGGCCCTGGGCTACAATTTCGCCGGCCCGAAAATTCATGAGCTCCCCCCGGAGCCTGTGTAGTTGTTGTTCTAGCTCCCGTTTCTGTTCTAGCTCTAGAGCTAGGCGTGCAGACAACTCTGTTTCGGGAACAGATAGTTGGGATCCTAGATCCTGGCAGATTTGGTGTTTTCGTCCATAGTCACGCAGGGCTCTGTTTCCACAGAGGAAGTACACTCGGGTCATGCCCTTGTATTTTTCCACTTTGACTAACTTGACCAGGCCAATTTGGGCAGTGCTCGCTACATGTGTACCCGAACAGGGGGAGTAATCCAGTCCCTCAATCTCCACAATGCGCAGATCACCTGCACGATTGGGTATCTTCCGGAGAGGAACTTTTTTGTACTCTTCAGGACGCAGGGTGTAGGTCAAGACGGGCCGACTAGAGAAAATCAGCTCGTTAACTCGGGCTTCCACTTTGCGATGCACTTCTGCGGAGAGTACGGGCGTGGAAATATCGATGCTGCAGTACTCCTCACCCAGATGAAAACTCTCGGTGCGATACCCCAAGGTATCGTGGAAAACAGAAGAGAGAAGATGCTGTCCGCTATGCTGCTGCATATGATCGAGGCGGCGCGGCCAATCGAGGACGCAGAAGGCAGAATCTCCCTGTAAGGCCTGCTCCAGGCGGTGGAGGATGACCCCGTCCTTTTCGAATACATCAAGGAGGGCAACTCCGTTGATAGTCCCGAGATCATGAGGTTGACCCCCTCCAGTGGGGTAGAAAATGGTCTCTTCCAGAACCACCAGGTGTTGGTCATCTTCGTTGTGGTGAGAGAGGATCTTTGTATCCAGTTCTTGCAGCCAGGGATGGGTGTAATACAGTTTGCAGATGAAGACCACTTCCTCTCTTAGTGCACTGTTTCGGCGGTAAAGGGTCGTTTGAAGAGTCCGAGTTTTGTAAAGGTGAAGGGGGCGCCGAGGCTAGCCCACAGTCCGATAAACCCATAGCGTACTACATAATCGATTCCAGGCGGCAACCAGCTCACTAAGGGTTTGAGAGCAATGCGCAGCAAGAAAAGGACAATCAGCCCCAAGGCCATCTTCAAGATGTTTTGCAGTGGCGAGGCTTCCTCATGGAAGCCAACATAGCGGAGTTCTAATGGATAGCCGCAAAGTGCTCCCAGGAGAAAGCCCACTGTCATGGGCCCGTCGCCTGTAGGATGGAGAAGATAGAGGACGAGGGCGGCTAAAAAGGAGACGAGCATCCAGCTGCCAAGGGGAACGTCCTCCAATTCCACTTTGGACAAGTAAAAGTAGGCCAGGAGTAGAAGCACTCCAATCAGCACTCCGCCAAGGATATCCGCGGGCCAATGGACTCCCAGATAGATGCGGGACATGCTCACCAGCAGGACCATCAAAACAGCACCGGCCCAGGCCAGAGGTTTGTTCAGCCTGAGGGCCAGAAAACCCCAAAACGCCGTGCTTCCCTGGGCGTGCCCGCTAGGGAAGGCATAGCCCTCTTGCTCCACCAGGCGAAGTTCTCTCGCTGGACGCTCCGTGGCAAAGAGGTGTTTGACCCCCGAGTTAACATAGGCTGAGAAGATAAAGAAGACGGCAAAACGAAAACCGAAATGCTTGTCGATAAGCCAATACACCACCGGAATGGCGAACATGTAAAACTCCAGAGAACCTAGGTTTGTAACGGCTGTAAAAAAGGCGGTCAAGGCAGGGTTGGCGAATTCCTGTGCCCATAGAATAGGGGTCAGACCACTCATCCTGAACATCTCCTTGTAAATGATTTGTGATCAATATTCTAAGTCTCTGCTAGTAGTCCTTCCCCAGGCTCTGCAAAGGAGGATTTTTCTTGGCGGAAGGTGAACCAGTAGAGGGGGTGAGTGCGCTATGAAGATCAAGGAGCCGGTAAATGCCCTGACACACTTCGCTATGTTTCTTGCTGGCATAGTTGGCTTGGTACTCCTGGTGTGGAAGGGGTGGGGAACGGTCCCGGGGGTTCTTGTGGCTTTGGTTTTCGGTCTCAGTATCATTCTGCTGTATGGGGCGAGTACCTTGTACCATTGGGTTCGGACTACGTCCAAGAAGGAACTACTACTGCGAAAACTGGACCACATCTCCATCTATGTCCTAATTGCAGGTACCTACACACCCGTTCTGTACTATGGCTTAGAGGGTAGGTGGAGGTGGGCTTTACTGCTTACCATTTGGGGCTTGGCACTTATTGGAGCCATCCTCAAAATCTGGCTGGTTCGTTTACCGCGTGCAATCACCGCAGGGTTTTACTTGGGTCTGGGCTGGATGGCTGTGATTCCCCTCAAGCAGCTTGTAGAGACTCTACCACGATCAGCCATCATCCTGTTGCTCGCCGGAGGGCTCGCCTATACCCTTGGTGCCGTAATCTATGCCACGAAGATTTTCAACTTCGTTCCCAAACGCTTTGGATTCCATGAGGTTTTCCACATCTTCGTGGGTCTGGGCACAATTCTGCATTTTTTGATGGTCTTCCTTTTTGTCCTGTAGGCGGGGAAAGTGGGATGCCCACAGTAGAGCGGAGAGTTGTTAGATGACAAAGAACAAAGAGATAGTCTTGGTTTTGCTGATTACCTTTCTCTACCACACCATGAACCAAATGTTCGTACCCACCCTGCCCCTTTACATCAGCGATCGAGGTGGGGGAGAAGTGGTGGTGGGAGGGATAGTGGGTCTCTTGTCGGTTGGAGCGATTGTGGCTAAAGCCTATCTGGGAAAAACCGCCACTCGTCGCTCCAACCTTTTTGTGCTTAGGATCGGTTTGGTCACCGCTACCTTGGTCCTGTTTTTGTACCAACCCTTTTTCGGCTTCGCATTCTTAGCTTTGGTACGCCTGCTGCAAAGTCTCGGGCTCGGGGGGTTTGTGGTGGGAGCCCAGGGAATGCTTTCTGACCACACGGAGCGCCAGAATCGCGGTTTCTTCTTCGGCATCTTTGCGGCCATGATCGGCCTGGGTATGATGGCTGGTCCGTTGCTAGGGAGTTTCTTGGCCGAGAACCTTGGCTATCCCATGCTCTTTGGGGGAGCAACCTTAGTGGTTGGTTTGGCCGCTGCTTTGAGCTTTATGATCAAAGAGAAAGCCAATATGAGCGGACCTGGGATGGGCCGTAAGTACCAACCCCATTCCCCTTGGAAGAACAGGGAGCTCCTGGTATTGAGCGGAAGTATGCTGGTGAGCGCCGCTGTTGTCGGAGCAACCTCCTCCATGCTTACACTTCACGCCAGGGCCGTGGGGATTGCCAGCCCCAGTTTGTTCTTCAGTCTACTTGCCCTAGCATATACCTTAAGCGGTGCCGCTTGCGGACATTTATCCGACCGCTTCGGACGCCATGCCCTGATCATTCCAGGCTTTGGTCTTTTGATCCTAGGGCTATTACTTCTCGCTGGATTGAACGGGATGACCCTTCTTATTCTCGCCGCGGTTCTCGTGGGAGTGGGCTTTGGTTGCGTGAACACAGTACTGATGGCCATGGTGCCGGGGGTAAGTGTTAACGAGGTGGATACCGCCAATGATCTGGCCTTCTTCAGCAATGCCTTCGATCTGGGAATTGTTGTGGGCTCCATGGGCCTCTCCTGGCTGGCGGCCAAGTCCTATGGTCTGTTTTGGCTTGCGGTGGCGGTTCTCAACGTCTTTGGGTTACTGTTATACGTAAGGTGCAATCCTAAGCAGCGAAGTGCGAGGGCCTAGGTATGACCTGAGCCCTTGTTCTTTAGTTACTGTCTAGTTCCTGAATGTAGAGATTGGCTTCTTGCACCGCATTGCGGAAGATTGGTTCAGGATTGACGTTGCCATACAGGGCTTCTTCTGCGGCCACACCAAGAATGCGGGAGATGTCCGCGTAACTCACTGTGTTGGGCCGAGCCCTAGAGTACTCAAACTGATCAAGAACCACCTGCATGTACGGCTCACGCTGGAGGTATTGCTGGTAGGCGTGGGAGTCCCTCACCGAGAGCCTCAGGGGAATATAGCCCGTGGCTATGCTCCACTTGAGATTGTTCTCTTCGTTCGACATCCACTCCACAAATTGCCAGGCCGCTGTCTCCTTGGCTGGAGTTGTCTTGAATATGGCCAGACTGCTGCCACCGACGCCGGTGACAGTATGTTTATAGCTTGGAATCGCTGCCACTCCCAAGTCGAAGTCTACTCTGTCTTTCGTTGCTGCAATGGATGACGTGCTAGAATACTGCATGGCAATGCGTCCGGTCTCAAACCCCTCTGCGGGAGGAGAAAGGGATAGAACTTTGTGTTTGTGGGCCAGATCGATCCAGAACTGCGCTGTTTCGATGGCGGCCTGGCTGTGGAAGACAGCCTCTGTGTAGTCCTCACTGTACAACTCGCCTCCTGCTTGCCACAGGAAGGTAATAAAGGCATACATGGATCCTAGGTTAGCTCGGGTAGTGAAGTTCAGGCCCCATTCATCAGTTCGCCCATCTCCGTCCAGATCTCGGGTTAGGGCATGGGCGTATTCCACGAGCTCATCCCATGAGGTTGGGGGTTGCTCCGGGTCCAAACCAACCTCCCGGAACTTGTCCTTATTGTATAGAAGGATCTGGTTACTTAAGGAAAAAGGAACGGTCCAAGCTTCGCCACGTACGGTGACTGTGTCCCGGGACACTTGGCTGAAGTCCTGTAAATACTCCTCGGGGTTGACAAAGTGGCCCAGGGGCAAAAGGGCACCGGTGGCCACCATTAGGGGAGGCCAGAATTGATCCACCAAGGCGACATCAGGCGGGACGTTCCCGGCCACGGCCGCCAGCAGTTTGTCCCTGGTGCCAAACTGGTTTCCCGTATAAAGCACCTCCACCTGGATCTGGGGATGCTGGGCATTGAACTCTGCCACCATTTCCTCATGAATTCTGGCGTTGTCCCCGCCGAGGTAATGCCAGTACGTGATGGTTGTGACATTGGCGTGGCTTGGTGCGGAAACAAGGATCAAAATGGCAATAAACAGAATGACCTTTTTCAACAGAATGACTCCTCTCAAATTGAACTTGGAGACTGAACAGAAAAAAGAGCAAGCTGAAATTCTTCAGGTTGCTCTTGACTTGCACGGCAAAGACTCGGATGCCGCCTACTCTTCTCTCATCCAGACTATACTGTCGGTTTTGGAGTTTCACCAAATCAGCCATCGTTTTGATCGCTCGCGGACTGTAACCGCCGGTGGGGAATTGCACCCCGCCCCGAAGAAGTTTCTATGCGCTTTTCGGATTAATTATAGCGCAGACCAAAAGGACAGTCAAGGACGACTGCTCTGCGTTTCCTGGGGTACTGGGCGGGAAGAGGCGGTTATGGCTGCCTCCCTTGCAGCGACCTCTAGGAGTAAGGCGGCGCCTCACGCAATCTTGAGAGACGCCTAGAAGGTCCCTAGGATGGAAAAAGGCCCCCGCAAGGGAGGCCTAGCCCTCTAGAAACTGGTTGGTATACAGGCGGTAATAGTATCCCTTGGCAGCCATCAATTGGCTATGGCTGCCCTTTTCTTCGACCTTTCCGCCACGAATGACGAGAATACGATCGGCAGAACGTACCGTGGACAAGCGGTGGGCGATGATGAAGCTGGTTCGCCCCTTCAAGACCGTCTGAATGGCGTCTTGAATGAGCATTTCTGTTTCGGTATCGATGGATGAGGTGGCCTCATCCAGCACGAAAATGCTGGGATTAGCCAAAATCGCCCGGGCAAAGGAGATCAGCTGTTTCTGGCCCGTGGATAGCAGGCCGCCTCCTTCGCCCACCTCCGTATCGTAACCCTTAGGCAATTTCGTGATGAACTCGTGGGCGTTCACCATCTTGGCCGCCTCTTCCACCTCCGCGTCGGATGCCTGTAGTCTCCCATAACGGATATTCTCTCTGATGCTTCCAGAGAAGAGATGAGGACTCTGCAGGACATAGCCCAAGTGGCTCTGCAGCCAGGAGAGGGGCCTCTCCCGGTAATCCACACCATCGATGAGTACCCGTCCTTTAGTGGGTTCGTAGAAGCGGCAGGCAAGGTTGACAATAGTGCTCTTGCCAGAGCCCGTTTCGCCCACTAAGGCTACGGTCTGCCCCGGTTCAACCTTCAGGTTAAAATCCGTGAGGACCGGCTCTTGAGGATTATAGGCGAAGGAGACGTTTTCGAATTCAATGGCACCTACAAGAGGTGGGCAGTTCCGGCCAAGTCCAGGTTGATCCTTTATCTCGGGTTCTGTGTTCAGCAAGCCCATGACCCTTTCGGCAGAGGCATGGGCCATCTGCAGCTCCGCAAAGATCCTGGCGATTTCCCTCACTGGTTCAAAGAACTGCACCGTATAGGAGACAAAGGCCACAAAGACCCCGTAGGAGATGGTTCCTGCCACGACTCCATCACCCCCAACCCACAAAGTGAGACTGGTTCCAATGCTTCCCAACACAAGGACGATGGGTAGAAACAGCGCAGAAAAGGTGGCCGCTCGAATACTCGAGGCTCTCAGCCCCGAGGTGAGAGTCTGGAATTCCTCCAAATTCCGATCTTCTCTGCTCAGAATTTTGGTGGTTGTAGCCCCTATGATCCCTTCGTTGAAAGAACCCGTAATCTTGGAGTTGACGCGGCGCACATCCCGGTAGGATCGTAAGATCCTGCGCTGAAAATAGACGCTGGCTACCGCCAGGATGGGTAGGATGCAGACTGTCAAAAGGGCCAATCGCCAGTTCATGCTAAACATTACAATGGAATAGAACAACATGGCCACGCCGCCCCACAAAAGATCGACTAGGCCCCAGCCCACAACGTCGCCTAGACGGTTCACATCACTGGTGAGCCGGGCCAATAGCCATCCTACCGCTCTTTTGTCATAGAACGAAAAGGACAGCTCATGGAGGTGCTCGAAGCCCGCCTGACGGATTGCGTAAGTGAGCGAGGTTTCTACCTTGCCCGCCATGTTAATAAAGAGGTAGACACTGGCACTTTGGTACAGCACCAAGAGCAGGAACGCCCCGGCGAACCAAATGAGCCCGTCGGTGTTTTGGGGAACCACAAAGCGGTCGACTGCAATTTTTGTCATGTAGGGAAAGAGGGCATCCCCTGCGGCCAGGGCCACTGACCCCAACATAGCGAAGAGAATGTAGCGCCTGTAGGGCTTTGCCAATTGCAGGATTTGCCGCCATAGTCTAACATCAATCTTCTCTTCGTGAATTTCTTCTTGCATCATTACCTGTTGCATAGGATCACCTTTTTAAGCCTTAGCTTCGGCTTCAAGCGTATTTTGGATATCCCAAATGGTGCGATACTGCCCAGGGGCAGCCATCAGTTCCTGATGGGTGCCGCGTTGCACGATTCTGCCGTGGTCCAGCACCAAGATCAGATCCGCCCCGGCCAGGCTGGTTACTCGATGGGAGATCAGGAATGTGGTGGCCTTGCGGCCTCGTTTTTCTAGAGCATTGCGAATGGCTAGGTCCGTTTCAGTATCGACTGCACTTAAGGAATCGTCGAAAATCAAGATTGGACTGTGGGTGATGAGCGCTCTGGCGATGGCGATTCTCTGACGCTGTCCGCCAGAAACCGAGACTCCACGTTCACCCACAAGGGTTTCATAACCCTGATCAAAGCCTTGGATCACGTCATGGATTGCTGCTTCTTTGCAGATGGCATAGAGCTCTTCGTCCGGCACGTCGCCACTGGCCAAGGTGACATTTTCCCGAATCGTCTTGGCAAACAAAAATGGTTCTTGTGGAACGACAGCTACATGCTGGCGAATCCACCTCTTGTCGATGGTGTTGAGCTCCACTCCATCCACCTTGATGGAGCCTGATGCATATTCGTAGAGACGGGCCAAAAGGTGGACCAAGGAACTCTTGCCTGAACCCGTGTGTCCTAAAAGGGCGATAGTCTGCCCTGCTTCCGCCGTGAAACTCAGGTTTTCTAGGACCAACTGGTCAGGCTCATAGCCAAAAGAGACGTTTTCAAATACGATGTTCCCCTCAATCGGGGGCCGCAAGAAGTTTTCCTGCAGCTTTTCTCTGGGTTGGTTAAAAACCTCCTGGAGCCGCTCTGCGGCGACCAAGGCTTTCCCCGTGTCCGTGAGGATACGACCGAGTTGGCGGACAGGCCAAACCAGCATCCCAACATACGTGCCAAAGAGCACCATGGTACCGATGGTGATCTCCCCTCGGGCTGTGAAATAGGCGCCGAAAACGAAGACGGAACCGATTTGAAGAAAGGCGATCAGATCACTGGCAGACCAGTAACAAGCCAAAAGCCAGATCAGATGGTGGACTTTGTCGCGGTTCCTCTGATTTTTTGCGTCAAAGCGGTCAATCTCGTAGCTCTGATTAGCGAAGGCCCGCACTACCCGAATTCCGCTAAGGTTCTCCTGGAGCACCGTGGTGAGTTCTGCCTCCGCTTCGTCCGCTTCCCGAAAGGCCTTTTTTACCTTGAGGAAAAAGACGACAGCGAAGACGAAAATGATAGGTATGGCCATCATGGACAGCAGTGTCATGCGTAAATCTGACCGAAACATAATCGTCGTAATGAAAATCACCATGGAGAGTGAACTGCCCACTTCCACCAGCTGTGCACCGAGGAATCTGCGAATCGTGTCCACATCGGAGGTGCATCGTTGCATAAGATCCCCAGTATCAACCTCTTTGTGATACTTGTAAGGGAGGTGTTGGATGTGGTCATAGATCCGGTCGCGGATGTTCTTAGCAATATTTTCGCTGGCTTGGGCTGCAAGTCTGCCCCTGAGAAACATAAAAATTCCCCGGAATGTAGTGATGACAATCAACACAATCCCGGGGATCCAGAACGCTTGACCTATGTTCTCCACAAAGGTGCGTATCAATAGCGGCGCTGCGAGCGGCTCGCTTCCAATAACCGAGTCGATGGTAATACGAATCACCAAAGGTCCGGCCACGGCCGTCAAGCTAGCTAGCCCCACTGAGAGGAGGGCCCCAAGATATAACAGTCGATTATGTGCCATATAATGCCACAAGATGCGTACGGATTTCATACTAAGATGCCTCCTTTCATCAATTCAGAATGTGCACTTTTTCACTATAGCACCATTTTTTCCTTTCGGCAAGAGCCCTTTTGATTAGGAAATATTCTTTCCAAAGTTTGGTTGCATCGTCTCTCTTAGATTGATACAATAATGATATCAAAAACATATCAGTGGAGGAATCGTGTATGAAGGAAAAGACGCTAGCTGCAAGACCTGGCATGCCCATGTTGGTCCTCTTTATTTTGCTCTATCTGGCGATGATCGCCTTGATTGTGCTAGGAGGCAACCTTCTCAGTTCTGACCGGAACATTGGCGCCTTGCCGCTGGTGTTTGGCATTATTGGGGTCTTTGTCGGAATCATTCCCTTTTTCGGATTTCGGATTATCAAGCCCCAGGAGGCCTTGGTTCTGACCTTGTTTGGGAACTACACAGGAACGCTGAGGGAACCCGGATTCTTTTTTGTACATCCCTTTTCGTCGGCTGTAAATCCCGCAGCAAAGACTCGTCTAGGGCAGAGTTCCGATGTGGATCAGAGTGCGGCATCGAAGGTGATCGTGACCGCTCAGGGTGGGGGTCAGGTTTCTATACCCAGCAAGAAGATCTCTCTGAAGATCATGACTCTCAACAATGCCAAACAAAAAGTGAACGACGCCTTGGGTAATCCAGTGGAAATCGGTATTGCTGTGATGTGGAGGGTAGTCGATACAGCCCAGGCAGTCTTCAATGTGGATAACTACAAGGAATACCTTTCTCTCCAGTGCGACAGTGCGCTCCGGGACATTGTCCGCATCTATCCCTATGATGTGGCTCCGGGAATCGACACTACCGGGGACGGTTTGCCCGATGAGGGCAGTCTACGAGGCTCCAGCGCCGTCGTTGCTGAGCGCATCCGGCAAGAAATTCAGAAGAAAGTGAAAGACGCTGGTTTGGAGATTCTAGACGCCCGCATTACCTATCTTGCATATGCGCCAGAAATCGCAGCGGTTATGCTGCAAAGACAACAGGCCAGTGCCATCATTGATGCTAGAGCCATGATTGTTGACGGCGCTGTGGGCATGGTGCACATGGCCCTTGACAGGCTGATGGAAAATGACGTCGTGCAACTCGATGAAGAACGCAAAGCGGCCATGGTGTCGAATCTGCTTGTCATACTATGTGGCAATCGGGATGCACAGCCCATTGTGAATAGTGGAAGTCTGTATTAGAGATGTCTAAGAAGCAAGTTCCGCTCCGTCTTTCCGTGAGACTTTATGAGGAGATCGCCGCTTGGGCCCAAGACGAGTTTCGATCCGTTAATGGGCAAATCGAGTTTCTGCTCACGGAGTGTGTTCGGCAGCGGAGAAAACGCAGTACTGATGCTGTGGAGAGAACGGATCATTCAGGTAAGGAATAAGCAAGCCACTGCAAGGTCGCCTCTTGGCGGCCTTCTTTGCCAACGACCCTAGGCTCCATTGTCTGGCCACGAAATCTTTACCGTCGTGTGAAGGGGAATACCCCCATTTCCTCGTATTATCTAGGTAAAGGCCAAGGAAACATGGGGAAGGGGAGTTCGTATGACATCCTATCAACCAGAACCCTACAAGATTAAGATGGTGGAACCCATCACGCTTTTGCCCAGGGAAGAAAGGCAGAAGTGTATAGCTAAAGCGGGATACAACCCCTTTTTGTTGCGTAGTGATCAAGTTTACATTGACCTGCTTACAGACAGTGGTACAGGGGCCATGAGCGACAGGCAGTGGGCGGGACTGATGTTAGGTGATGAATCGTATGCGGGCAGTCGCAATTTTTATCATCTAGAAGAGACAGTCCAAGACCTGACAGGCTACGAATATGTCATTCCCACACACCAGGGGAGGGGTGCTGAGCAGATTCTGTTCCCCCTATTGGTTCAGGCCAAGGGCCAATACGTTCTAGGAAACATGCACTTCGATACAACCAAGGCCCATATTGAGTTGGCCGGGGCTAAGGCTGTCAACTTCATTATGGAAGAAGCTTTGGATACGTCCAAAGAGCATCCTTTTAAGGGTAACTTTGATCTGCAGGCCATGGAACGGTTTATCCAGGAGAAAGGCCGAGGCGCCATTGCAGCCATTGTGATCACTGTAACCTGTAACAGTGTGGGCGGTCAGCCCATTTCTATGGCGAATATCAAGGCGGCCTCTGCCATTGCCCACAAGTACGGAATTCCAGTCGTCATCGATAGCGCCCGTTTTGCAGAGAATGCTTATTTCATCAAACAGCGGGAAATGGGTTATGCTGAAAAGAGCATTCCAGAGATTGTCCGGGAGCAGTTCTCCTACGGTGACGTATTTACCATGAGCGCGAAAAAAGACGGCTTAGTGAATATTGGAGGAGTCTTGGCTATTCGGAACGACAAAGAACTCTTCCAGCGTTGTCAGTCGATGGTAGTCCCCTTAGAAGGCTTTCCCACCTACGGGGGACTGGCCGGTCGGGATATGGAGGCCTTGGCTATTGGCCTGAAGGAAGTGGTACAGGAAGACTATCTAACCCAGCGTATCTCGCAGGTACATCTCTTAGGTACACTCTTGCAGGATGCAGGTGTTCCCGTGCAGTCGCCCATCGGCGGCCATGCCGTCTTTGTAGATGTGGGTAGGATCTTACCTGAGATGCCTAAGATCCAGTACCCGGCCCATGCCTTTGCCGTAGCCCTGTATGTGGAAAGCGGTATTCGTGCAGTGGAGATCGGCTCCCTTCTCTATGGGCGCGATCCCGAGACCGGGGAGGATGGCCTGTCTGATCTGGAGCTTTTGCGCTTGACCATTCCTAGAAGAGTCTATACAGACAATCATATGCGTTATATCGCAGATTCCATCGCCCGGGTTCATGAGAAAAGAGAGGCAATCAAAGGCATGGCGTTTGAATATGAACCGCCGATCCTGCGCCATTTCACAGCCCGTTTTCGTCTGGTGGAATAAGCGTTTCCTTGGCAGCAGGCTGTAATCTGTAAAGGGTTGCCAAACAGCCTCTGACGACAGCACAATAAGGCAGATTGGACGAGGAGGTAGTTCATGACGAAGCTAGACCAAAGATGGGATCTTGAGACCATCTTTCCTGAAGGGAGTTCCTCCCCCCAGCTGCACCAGCAGCTGGACAGGGTGAGGGCGGAAATCGCCGGGTTAAGACAGAAGGTGAAGGGACTTACCCCGGATCTACCGGTGGATGAGTTCCGGGCGCTAATCCAAGACATGCAGGATCTGCAGGCAAATCTAGGACAGTGCAGAGCGTTTATCAGCTGCTTGACGGCACAAGATGTACGGGACAGTCAAGCGCGGATGCTGCAGGGCGATTTCGGACAAATCAGCGCATCATTGGCCGGAGTGTTCACCGCCATCGATCACATTTTTGTGGAGATCCCTGAGGAAAGATGGCAAGCGTTTCTGGATGATGATGGGCTTCAGGAACTACGTTTTTCCCTCAATGAGAGGCGTAATGTGGCTAGGACAAAGATGCCACCAGAGTTGGAGTCTCTTGTAACGGATTTAGAGGTCGATGGCTATCACGCCTGGTCCCATTTGTACTATACTATCGTTGGCGAAATGTCCATCGAAATGCAGCGGGATGGAGAAATACAGACATTGTCCATGGGCCAAGCGGCCAACCTTCTATCGGACCCTGATCCCAAGGTGCGGCATGAGGTTTTCTGCAAGTATGAGGACGCCTGGACCAAGAATGAAGAGCTTTTTGCTAGTACCTTGAATCATCTAGCCGGTTTTCGCATTAACCTCTACCGCAATCGCAATTGGGATGATGTGCTCTATGAGCCCCTGCAGCGAAATCGCATGGAGCGAGCCACGCTCGAGGCCATGTGGGCGGCGGTAAACGGCGGGAAACCCTATCTAGCTCAGTATTTGCAGAGAAAAGCCGAACTCTTGGGCCTGGATCAGATCGCTTGGTATGACCTAGGGGCCCCCGTGGGCGAAGCGGGAGGGGAGATCCCCTTTGCAGATGCAAAAACCTTTGTGGTGGACCAGCTTCGCAAATTCAGCCCAGCCATGGCCGACTTTACGCTGCATGCTTTGGAAAAACGCTGGGTTGAGGCGGAAAATAGAGGAGGAAAGCGTCCTGGCGCATTTTGTACCTCGTTTCCCCTCAGCGGCGAGTCTAGGGTCTTTATGACCTATTCCGGCACGATTAGCAGCCTAGGCACCTTGGCCCATGAGCTCGGACACGCCTACCATGGTCATCTGCTGAAGGATGCTCCCATCTTTTTGCGCCGGTATGCCATGAATGTAGCCGAAACCGCTTCCACCTTCAGTGAACTGCTCGTCGTGGACGGGGCGATCAGGGCCGCGGCCAGTCCTGGCGAGAGACTCGGCATTTTGGACGATAAGATTGGGCGTAGTGTCGCCTTCTTCATGGACATCCATTCTCGCTTTTTGTTCGAAACGCGCTTTTATGAAGCAAGGAAGAGAGGCATGGTCAGCGCAGCGCAGCTAAACGAGCTAATGACCCAGGCACAAAGGGATGCTTTCCTAGGAAGCCTGAAGGAGTACCATCCCCATTTCTGGGCGTCGAAGCTGCACTTCTACTCGACTGGAATGCCTTTTTACAACTTCCCCTATACCTTTGGATACCTCTTTAGTGCGGGGGTGTATGCCAAGGCTAAGGAAGTAGGTCCCAGCTTCGCCCAGAGTTATGCAGAGCTTTTGAGGGACACGGCGAAAATGTCCGTGGAAGGCCTGGCGCAAAAGCACTTGGGTGTGGATCTGACTAAGACTGCATTTTGGGAAGCCGCAGTCAGATGGCCACCGATGATGTTGAGGAGTTCTTACAGCTAACACAAGAATAAAATGAGGGCTGCGGCCCTTGTTTTATATACCCCATGCATATTAGGGAGGGAGGAGATGCTGTGAGCAGTCCCGTAGAGGTTAGGCCTCGGGTCAAGCGCTTTGGATTGGTTGGAAATCCTTTGGCACATAGCCTCTCGCCTTTGATCCATGAGCGCATTATGGAGGCCGTGGGCTTGAAGGGGTCTTACGAACTTTTTGATCTAGCACCGAACGAACTACCGAGGGAGCTGCCTAGGCTTTTGGCGA
>FZPS01000191.1_pt101 | contig 58958 bp, 47 predicted proteins | sample 1817821 | NCBI WGS metagenome assembly FZPS01 (sample SAMEA104158645, study PRJEB21678) | metagenome | place: Germany | collected 2015-04-21 | reverse complement strand
CTATCCACTCGGATGAATTCGGTCTTTTCTAACTTGCCTTCAAGTCTCTGATAGAGGTGTACGTCCAAGGGGGAGTTTTGATATATAACTTCCAGGCCTTGCTCTTTCATAAGGTTCAGATAGCTTACTTGTGTATCTTCGCCGGCTGCATACCAGATGCGGGTTTTGCCTTCATCATCGGCTGCATTGCGAGTCTTGTATTCCTCTATGGTGAGGTAATCACCGGAGGCAGATTTGAAGAGAGTATATTCGTGCATAGCTTCGAAGAAGTCTTCCTCTTTGAGCATGCCGAACTTGATGAAGGTATGGATGTCTTCCCAATATTCTTCATACTTCTTTCTGTCCTCCTTGAAGGTATCTTTGAGGTGATCGGCCACTTTTTTGATGATGTAGCGCGAGATCTTTTGCACCTGTGCGTCGTTTTGCAAGAAGCTGCGAGAGACGTTTAGCGGGATATCCGGGATGTCTATGCCGCCTTTAAGCAAGAGCAAGAATTCGGGGATGAGCTCTTCGAGGTTATCTGCCACAAATACATTGTTGCAAAAGAGCTTAACCTGTCCTTTGAAGAACTCCGGTTCGTTGCGAAGTTGCGGGAAATAGAGTATCCCTTTGAGGTTGAAGGGGAAATCCACATTGAGGTGAATCCAGAAAACGGGATCGCGATAGTCGCCGAATACTTCTTTGTAGAACTTGATGTATTCTTCGTCCGTGACGTCTTTGGGCGCGCGGTTCCATAGCGCTTCGAGCTGGTTTACTTGTTTGTCTTCAAACATGATGGGGATGGGTAGGAAGTTTGAATAGCGCAAGAGGATCTCGCGGATCTTGTCGGAATCTGCATATTCTTCAGATTCTTTGTTGAAGTGAAGCGTGATGGTGGTGCCCACTTCTTTACGCTTGCCTTCTTTCATAAGGTATTCTGTGCTGCCGTCGCATTCCCAATATGCCGGCTTTGCGCCTTCCGTGTATGAGAGTGAATCAATGGTCACCTTTTCTGCCACCATGAAAGATGAGTAGAATCCCAGTCCGAAATGTCCGATTATATTGGTCTGAACGTCCTTGAATTTATTCACAAACTCTTCGGCGCCGGAAAACGCGATTTGGTTGATATATTTCTTGATCTCGTCCGAAGTCATGCCGATTCCGGTGTCGTGAATCTCTAAAGTCTTCTTGGATTTATCCAGCTTTATCTCTATCTTCATATCTTCTTCTTTGAAGCCATCATCTGCATAGCTGCGCTTGGAAATGGCGTCAACGCTGTTTGATACGAGCTCTCTTAAAAAGATGTCGTGCTGTGAATAGAGCCACTTCTTGATAATGGGAAAGATGTTTTCAGTGTGTATGCTGAAACTACCTGTTTCTTGTGCATTTTTCTTAGCCATTTTTATGTTTCTCCTTGATGATATTATTAACGATGCCAAGAATGCGGGGCTTGGCAATCTTGTCAAGGGGATTGTTAGCAGTCGAGAGCGGGGAGTGCTAAAATGACTTCAGGAGGTCGGGGTAGAGGAAGAGAACGCGGCAGGCTTTGACGATTATCTCCATGTAATCAAGTGCGAAATCAATATCATCCGAAAAGGAGAGCAAGCCGTGCCCGCTCCAGATCAGTGCTTTTTCGTCTTTTAGCGCACTGCTGCTTGCATCGCAAAGCTCTTTGGAGCCGGGAGGGCAGAGCGGTGCCAAGGCAATGCCCTCGGGTAGGTATAGTGAAAATTCGGGGAGTATCTCAGGGAGAAGCTTATTGAGCAGCTTAATATCCTGCAGCTTAGGGATCTGTCTGAGGGCGATGATCTCAGCGGGGTGGGTGTGCAAGATCACGCTGAACTCCGGTCTTTGTATTTGTAAACATTTGTGGCTGATCCACTCGCTGGTGGGTCTGGCATCATCGGGCAGATAGATGTCGCGCTCTTTATCCGAGAGAACAAGCAGGAGGTTATCCTTTGGTTTCAGTGCAGTCTGCCTGTATCTGCTGCCCGCTTTGGATACGAGATAGAGCTGTTTTGAGTCTCTTTCTTCAGGCGCAAAAAGTGAGCTTACATTGATGCTGATATTGCCGGCATTGGCTTCCGCCCAGCCATAGCTATGGATGTGTCCTGCAACCTTGGAGATCTGCTCTAAGAGCGGCTCAAGGCGTGCATCGTTTAGCGTGATGTCTATCATTTCCTGCTCTTATCACGCACTATCTTTTCCACCTCGCGGAAGTTTACTTTCCCGCTTGCCATCATGGGGATGTCTTCAATCACATAAAATTTCTTGGGGACGGCAATTGCAGGGAGGTGCCTCTTCAGCTTCTTGAGCACTTTGTTCATGTCGAAATCACCGTTTGCCACTGCCGCAACTACATCAGCGCCCTTGGTGGGATTTGGGATGTCTACCACACAGCAGATCACGTCATCCGGCAAAAGCTCTGTGAGGTGTTCTTCTACGTTTACCAAAGAAACCATCTCGCCGCCTATCTTTACAAAGCGTTTGAGCCTGCCTCTATGGAAGAGATAGCCGTCTTCGTCCATGAGTCCGATATCGCCGGTGTCATACCATCCGTTGCGTATGCGTAGGGTGGTCTGTTCTAAATCGTGTAGGTATCCTTCCATCACGAGATCGCCTTTTACCATGATCTTGCCTTCTTTATTAGGGGGAAGCAGCTCATCGGTGTGTATATCCAATATCTTTACCTGTGTGTTTGGGATGGGGCGTCCGATGGATCCCATCTTGTGATCGCCGGGGAAACAGGTGCTGATCACGGGGCTGGTCTCTGTGGTGCCATAGCCTTCATATATGGTGAGATTGTGCTTGGCAAGGAATCCTTCATAAATCTTGTCCGAAAGCTTGTCTGCACCGGCGATGGCTATTCTCACAGAATCGAAGTCGCCGGGCTTGGATCTCTGTAAGTATCCATAAAAGAAAGCAGGGGTTGCCGCGATGAAGCTCACCTTATACTCTCTTATATATTCACACACAGTTCTGTATTCCAAGGGGTTTGCATAAGCCACCATGGAGGCGCCTATGGTGATGGGCAGCCAGAAGTTCACCGTTAGCCCAAACACGTGGAAAAGAGGGAGTATGGAGCCGAAGACTTCGTTTTCATCCAAGTGTATCATCTTGGGGAAGGAGATTACGTTGTGCAGTATATTCTTATGGGAAAGCTGCACTGCTTTTGGCTCTCTTTCGCTGCCGCTGGTGAAGAGTATCACGGAGGTTTCGCTGATATCGCCAGTGTGGACGAGGTTTTTGAGCACGGCGAAGGGTAGCTTGGACAGAGCTGCGGCTTTGAGCTTTGATGCAAGTGTCACTTGAGAGAGTATATCCTCTACGAAGATCATATCTTCAATGGGTTCTAAGCCCATCTTTTTCAGTAGCTGCTTGCTGGTGATAATGGTCCTGAATTGGCACTTCTCCTGAGCGTATTTGCAGTTCTCTATCGCGCCTGTGGCATAGTTTATCATCACGGGGATCTTGCCGTTCATCAGCGTTCCGAGTATGGTAAGCATTCCTCCTGCACCTGTAGGAAGCAGGATTCCTATATATTTGCCTCTGATCTTGCCTATGTGTCCTTTAAGAATCAGGCTCGCAATCAGAAGCTTTTCATAGCTATAGTCTTGCATGGTGGTCTTATCATAAACCGCTATGCGCTTGGGGAATTTCTTTGCAGATCGTATAAATATTTGATGCAATAAAAGCATACTACACTTCCTTATTTAATTAGATGTAACCAGTCGCCCAAAAGGAATTCGAGCCTACCGATCAGTAGCGAGATTCTTGCCATCACAGTGTAGCCGAAAGTGGCGCCGAAACTCACCATCAAAAACCATATCCCTATCTTAGAGGGGATCTTATATATTCCTTCTTGCTTCTTGCTGAAATAGAAGAAGAATATGCCCGTAATCGTGCCTATTATCAACAGCAGATTGCCTATGATCACGGAGGGTTGTCCGCTTGCGAAGGGGTTTATCATGGTTGCGGCAACTTGTTGCAGGATATCGCTCTTCATATGACGCAAGAGCGAGATGCCGGCTGTGGTGCCAACCATGATTGCCAAGGGGAAGCGGCTCAGCCACTGCGTTTTGGGGTGTAATCTCATCAGCATGAGAAGGCCTAATCCAGCAGGGATGAGCAAGATGATATTGCCGCTAAAGTCTGCTGCTAACTTGCTAAAGAGATTGGGCAACATGATGGAATAATATATGTAAACTAGCCAGTATGCCGCGGAAAGACCCACGAATACTTGCTCGGCAAACTTATAAAAGGGGTTGTCTTTATATAAGAAACTAAAGATGCTAAGGGTGAAAAAGGCGGCTATCCAAATACCGAGAACTGTCATGAATCCGCTCATTGTTTTTTCCTCCTTCTTGTGGTGTAGGCTTTGATATTGCCCAAGGCGATGAATACCAAGATCAAAAGGTGGGCGATGGATTGAGCGTCCATCTTGGTGGTAGCGCTGCCCATCTTACCAATCAGGCTTTCATATTCGCTGGCTGCTTTGAGTCCGCCCAATACGCCGTGCAGCTGCTCTTGTTCGTTTACATAGGGGAAGAAGCCCGGTGCGCTGATGGCTGTGCATCCGCCCGTTACGGGGATGTCGTGCGTGTCATGTGCCACCATCATCCATTCTTTGAGGCCGGGAACTCCGCTAGAAAGAGATGCTATGAAGGCAACGTTCTTGAGGCGGTGTATTCCCTTCAGCATGGGGATGTCTTCATACTTGCGTCCGTTGATGTCATTGGGATACACTTCAGGCAAGCTGCGACCCATTGCTTGGATGGTCACCATGCCGCCTACTTTGTAGCCCAGATTCACGAAGTCTTCGCCGCGCACTTTGTCGGGATAGTCTTCCAATACCTTCTCGAAGGCCTTCTCTGCCATCTGCACGCCCATTGGCCACAGTGCTGTGGCTATTATCTTATGATTCTTATTAAAAGCGTGTTCTATCATTGCTTCTGCCATGGGTTGAAGTTCGGTGATGGTAGATGGGTCATAATCAAAAGAGAGGATCATAACCGAGCCATCCGGCGTTTCTTCCATGAGATCATAGACCATCTCTGTATATGATGAGATGCCGGTGGTCCAACCGATAGGGAAGATCAGCGGCAAGGCAACAGCGATGAGCAAGACCGTAAAGATGATGCGCCGTTCTATTGTTACAGATAGCTTCATCAGTCGCCTCCTAAATAGCTACGCTCGATGCCCAAGATGATGCGCAGCGAGCTGCCCACTATCCCCAGTCCTGCCGAGACCAAGATTGCTCTCTGTGCGGCTGAATTGGGGTATTCCATGATGAAATCTGCAAGGTTTGGGATGTGCCAAAACTGCAGTGATTCAGGCAAGCCCGCGGTGAGCATGGAGCCTAAGCTGGTGCGTCCTATGATAACTATCACGGCGGTTATCATCAGTAGGTTTGATTCAAAGCTGCGGAATATAAAAGCTCTGTATGCTGCAGAGGCGATAAAGAAAGCAAGCAGTGAAAAGAGAGTGGATGAGAGCGGGAGCAATGCGTTCGTGAAGAGATAGTCAAATGGCTTTGCTCCGAGTGCCGCTTGTATTCCAAGTCCCTCTCCTAAGATGCCGTGTGTCTCTTGCATGCCCCAAAGTAGTCCCACGATGAGCATGAGCGCAAAGCTGATCAAGCCCGCAAGGCTATATTGCCAATCGGGCAGTTCGTGCTTTATCTTGTTTGCATTCATCCTGATTAGACTGATCTGACCCAAGAGAATTGCAAAGCCGGAGATGATCATGAACCAGCCTTCCAGCGTGGATACTATCTGATTGAACGGTCTATGAGGGATAAACTCAGCCAAGACGACCAACATCCCTGCCACAAAGGCAAAGACTAAGGGTATATTTCTCTTCATGATACAGCTCCTACTATGAATTCTTTGAGGAAGCCATATCCGAGGATCTCGAGGATGACGCCGACTATGATCAATAAGATAATGACCAGTTTGCCGAAGTCATGCCCTTTGAGGCTACCTAATTGTTGAGGGTTTTTAGAAAGATATGCGCTGGCAGCAAAGAGCTCTTCACCTATAAGCGTGTAATCGCAAGATACCACAAAGAAGGGCAATTGGTGAGCTTGAGCCGTGCCTGCCGTTTGTATTGCACCCGTTGAAAAGCCGGTCTCTGCCAAGATAAGAGACTCCGCATAGAATGAGCCCAAGAAGAAGTTCGCTGCCGGCTGTTCTCTGAGCATGATGCCATCAATTCCCGCCACGAAGCCAAACTGGTCGTCGGTGAGGTAGAAGATGTTATCAGCCTTATAAGCATCAGCTCTTCCGGCTCTGATATAAGCTTCTTGCACCACTTCTTTAGCGGCAGAGAGCACCATAGAGAAGCGGCAAGGAACGATGAGCTCCGTGCCATATTCAGCGCTCTTTTCTGCGAGTTGGCTGAGTATGGTGAGGCTGGCAATGGTCTCGATGTTATCCAGATCGCTGATACCGGGCACGAAGAGTATGGGCTTGCCCTTTTCAGTGGCGCGGCCTATTGCTTCTTCCATGCTGTCAAGCCCTGATATGCGGCGGATAAAGAACTCTTTACCCCTTTGTGCAGCGATGATATAATAGATGATGGCAAAGCAGATGAGCAGCAGGATCACAAGAAAGCCGAGCTTATTGGTATTGAACCACTGTTCTATCGTGATTGCGGATGCCTCGAAAAACAGATCATCATCGATGAAGTGAACCTGCAGCCTGTAGTGATATTCTTTGTTGATTTCCAGCTCGCTATCTTTATATGTGCCGCTGGATTGATTAATCTTGGCGATCTCCTCCCACTCGGAATTGTCATTCATCCTATATATGGTGACGTATTCGGTGATCGGACAGGTCTCCCAAGAGAGGTCTATAGCCGTGCCGTCATCACAGGGAGTATCTTTTGCGATGAATACATTTGCAAAGACCGAAGTGCTTAAAAATATAAAGGCAAGAAAGAGCATATACTTGCGCATATTATTCTCCTAAAAAGAGCTTTTGAACTGAAGAGTCCCGGTTCCGTGATTAACAGAAGCGGGACGTTCAGCTCAATAGATACATCGCGGCTTATTCTTGGAAAGCGGCTTTAATATTGCCGGTAAGCTCGATGATGGATTTAATTTGTTCTTTGTTATAAGTGCCGTCTTGATCACTATTGATCAGTTCTCTGAGTTCACGCACATTCTCAAGCGCAGTTTGGAAGACAGCTTGCTCTACCACATGCTCGCTTTTGATTTGTTCGAGATTTGAATGAAGGTGGTTAAAGGTTCCTTTTTGAACCAAGACCTTGGTGCGATCTGCAGAGTAATCTTGATCCACCAGCCAAGCAATGCGGTTCGCGGCTTCGATCCAGCCACCCATGAGCATAAGGGTATAGTTATCGTAGTTCTCTGCTTCCCAGAGCGCGCTTTCTACGTCCTCTTTATGGAAGTCAAGAGCCTTATCCAATCCATCCCAGTCGCTCTTTTCAATCATGGTCTTCATCTCGTCTCCGAGGCGATTAACTTCGGATTCGAGCCCAAGCAAGCCGGTGAGGCTCATCATCTGAGCAGAGATGTCTCTGAGTTTGTTCTTATCTCTGCCTTTTGCGGCGAGAACTGCATCAGCGGTGAGAAGTCCCAGCGAGAAAGCATTGCGGACTTCTTCCTGCTTTGTCTTAAAGATTTCGGTGGGCACTGCTGCGGCAATGTCTTTCACCTGAACCTGATCCAAGCTCGCATAGACTTCTTTAAAAGAAGGCAGCGGGGCAAAGGTCGTGATCTGAGATGCCATGTCTTCATCAGGCAGTTGATCAGTCTTTTTCTTGCATCCCCAAGAGAATAGCAAGCTTAGTGCTATGACAGCAATTATTAAACGAGTCTTCATTATCGTTACTCCTTATTCTTTAAAGTAATATTTTAGCTTAATCCAGGTGATAATATTCAGTGCCAAGGCAAAAAGCATTATCACCAGTGCATTATAATTCCATGTCTTACATCTGTGTCTCCCCACCAGTTTGATGGAAGAGAGAAACTCATTCTTCCCGCTGTTTAGAACCTTACCGTCCATGATGCTCACGGCAGAGTTCAAGTAGCCGTTTACAATGCGGTTAGGGTCCCACTTTTCAGCGAGTTTTGTCTTTGCATAATAGATTTCAGTTCGCTTCTTTTGGAACTGGGAACTACTGATTGTAGCATTCCTGTAGCTATGCAAATATGTCAATTCTTTTTTCTTAATCGTGTTCAATTTCCTATGAAATGTAGTGTTTTTAGCATAAGCCGTGGCAAGACCTTCAAAGAGCCAGCGTGAGGGCACGACCTGCACAATCTCCGGGATAGGATGCTTTTCATAGAGCTTGAGATCATGGTTCATTCTCTCAAATTCTATCACTGCCCCACCAAAGATGATCTGCGGGATGAGTATCAGCGGTAGGAGGTTTATGATTGCCCTGTTTTCCTTGATGAAAGCAGAGGTGAGCAGCCCTATTGAATTGCCTATGAGCGACGCCAAATAGAAATAGAAGATATTAATGAAGGTTAGCCCGCGAATACCCAAGACCGGCGCCGCGATGCTATGATACAAGACAGCCTGTATCAGCCCGAAGAAAGACAGCACCAAGAGCTTTGAGAATAGATAGTTGCTCGCCTTGAGATTCATCAGCCGCTCGCGCAGGATTATCTTCCTCTCGCTGAGTATCTCCTCCATTGAGTTCGACATCCCCAAAAAGATGAAAGCAATGATAGAAACAAATATATATATAGAGATATTATTGTTATCAGCATAAGAATATACGCCCGTAGTAGTATGGCGCAGGATGAAAGAGATGATCAGCCCCAAGAGCGGTGCTTCCAGGAATGTGATAAGATTATTGGTGCGATTGCGCATCTTCATCTTAAAGCTACGTGAGATGAAGGAGAGCATAGAGATAGAATAGCTCTTAGGTTTCAGCCTCTTTTCTTTTCGCTTCACGCTCGCCGAGGGCACGGGCAGGCTTTGAACATCGCTGAGCATCAGCTCATAGAGCATTTTCCGCTTATATTTATCTCGCCAATAGTCCGGCGGAAACATACGCTTTACCTGCACTTGCTTATGAGTTTGTTCATATACTGGCTGTCCCATTTCGTCATAGAGCGGATAGGTAATGATATCATAGAAATAGTCGGTTGTGAGCAGGTGTCTTTTCTTCTCCACCTCCGCTTTGCGCACGCTCAGCATGCTCAGCTCTTCATCGAAATAGCGGAAGCTCTCCGTAGGCGTGCCATAGAAGGCAATCTTTCCGCCCATATCCATCATCATAACGCGATCGAACTTCCTGTAAATGCTGCTATTTGGCTGATGTATGGTGAGAATGACAATCTTATCTTGCTCACAAAGGCTTGAAAGTATCTCAATGATATGCTCTGCATCGTTGAAAGACAAGCCGCTTGTGGGTTCATCACAGATGATGATGGTAGGCTCAAAGAGCAGTTCGAGCGCGAGATTGAGTCGCTTTCTTTCCCCGCCGCTGAGGTTCTTTTTCTTAAAATCTCCCACGATGGTATCGCGATGCTGGCTGAGATTCACCTGATGCAGGATGTTATTCACCTTTTGTTCAAGGATCTCCTTTTGCACTTCAGGCATTCTCAGCCTTATCCTATACCAGAGGTTTTCATAAACGCTAAGGTTTGCATAAAGAAGGTCATCTTGCGGAACGTAGGCAATATGCTCCTGAAAATATGAGATATTAGTATAGAGGTTTTTACCATCTATCCGTATCTGACCATAAGTGGGCATGATCTCCGAGGATAGCACTTTGGTGAGAGTTGATTTACCACACCCGCTTTGCCCCAGGATTGCCACCATCTGCCCTTTATTCGCTTCAAAGGATACAGAATCCAGCGCCATCACCCCATCAGGGAAGTAGTGCTTAATATCTGTGACCACATAGGATTCTATCTCAAAAGGAGTTTCAATCAGATCATAGAAGTTATTGATTCTATAGTTCTTTTTATCTATGGTAAGGGTATCTATATTGAGGTTAAAGAGTCGCGGCTCACTTAACTCCTGCTGATTTATAAAGACCTGAAAGCCCTTGCGTGGCGGATAGATATAAAAGCCATCATCCCGATATTGTATACTTGTGATGCTCTTATCACTATCCTCTCGTGAGATATGCAGATAACCCTTATCCGAGATGATATATAAAGCCTGCGGAAGGTAGTCCTCTATGCCGATTACAGCTCTATCTTGTATCACCATCCCCAGGTGGAAGGGGGCATAGTTCCTGATCTGCAAAGTATCGTCATAAAAGACTTCATAGCGTCTATTATGAGACATCTCTTTGCCATTTAAGCTTATCGATCCATTATACACTACAATGCTATACGAGCTTTTGAACTTACGGAAGATAAACTCATATTCCGGCTTACGGAAGACAATATCATCCGCTTGATCTCTATGAGCATACATTTTTTGTAAGCAAGAATAGCCATACTCGCGATCAGCAATCACCAAGACGGAAGATTCATTTAGCAGATGAATGGCATTCTGCTCCGCCTTTTGCCCGTCCAAGATGGCGTTACTGCCGCTGCCAACGCTGAGAAACATATATTTATCGATAGCAAAGATGGCGCCTTCATAAGTACTTAGCCGCGAATCTCTATACTGAATATCCGCCGGATCACCATGCCCAAACACCACATAATCCGAAAACACAGAATGCTTTACATGGCTGAGATGATGACGGCAGGCTATATGCACAGATTCCTGGGCTTGCTTTTCAAAGTGATCGATGAGCGGCAGGAAAGTAGCTGCACTGATGTTGAGGTTCTTTGCCAGCTCCATGATCTCAGTGAGATCGCTAATGGCAAAATCTGCCTCGGTATTTGCCATGATTACCAGCGATTGAATCAACCTTATCTTATCGAAAACCGAGAGATGTCTATCCAGATACACAAAGACATCCTCAATGCGATATTCACTTTCCACTATCTCTTTTACATAGGTTTCCCAAGATACATCCACCTGTGCAAAGAGATTGATGAGTAGCGAATAAAGGATCTCTATCTCTGCGCCCGATATCTGGCTATCGCTTTTCAGAATATAGACATAGAGGCGGGTGACCATATCGATGGTCTTCTTCAAGCGCTCCTGCTTTTCTTTTTGGAAAGATTGATTTCTCAGCATCCTGCAAGCCTTATCAAACTAAAGTTCATGTCAAGAAAAATATCCGACTCACATCGGAGCCGGATACTTAAGTCTTTATATTGTTATTTGATCTAATTATTCATAGCGCAAGGCATCGATTAGATTGAGGTTTGCCGCCTTCTTTGCCGGATACCAGCCAAAGAAGACGCCGATTGCCATAGAAAAGCTCACGGATAGCGCGATAGACCAAGGTGTAACGGCGATATTCCAACTCGTGGTATTACCCACGATCTTTGCAGCACCGAAGCCCAGCAAGATGCCGAGTATACCTCCCATAATGCTGATAGAGATTGCCTCGATGATGAATTGCAGCAGCACATCTCGCTTTCCTGCACCCACAGCCATGCGGATGCCAATCTCTTTTACGCGCTCCGTCACCGAAACCAACATGATATTCATGATCCCGATTCCGCCCACGAGCAGCGATATGCCGGCGATAGACGCCAAGAGTATGGTCATTGTATTAGAGACTTCGTTTGCAGTTTCTGCCAGCTCCGTTTGCGAACTCACGATGAATTCCTCACTGGTAGTACCGCGATGACGCGCCTGCAAGAGATCCAATATATCCTGTTGCAAGAGATGTATGCGATCTTTACTTTGTGCAGATACTATCACAGACATCACGCGCCAGCGTCTACCCAAAAGCCTTTGGAAGACCGTGGTATAGGGCGCGATTACGATATCGTCTTGATCATGCCCCATCACGCTTTGACCTTTCTCGGTTAACACTCCCCTCACGGTGAAGGGAATGTTTCTGATGCGTATCACCTTATCTATGGGATCTATATCTCCAAAGAGGTTATCTGCCACAGTTTTACCGATAACGCAAACCTTGTTTCCATTTTCCACATCCGAGCCATAGAACAATTCACCTTGTGCTATGCTCATGTTGCGGATGAAGAAATAGTCCGCATCCACTCCGGCAATGCTTCCGCGCCAGTTTTTGCCTTCATATTTCAGCTGTCCCCAGGTGTTATAAACCGGTGAAGCATAAAGCAAGCCATCCAGATCGCGCATGGCTTCCACATCGTCCACTGTGATGAGGTTACCCCCGCCCGCAGCTTGCCGCACAGCCGTTCCGCTAAAGTTTGAATGTGCCATGATCACGTTTGTGCCCATAGAGCTTACTTGATCTTCAACGATCTTTTTAGCGCCCTGACCGATAGCGAGCATAGTGATCACAGCCGCCACGCCGATGATGATTCCCAGCATGGTAAGAAAGGTTCTTGTCTTATTTCTCGTGAGAGACTTCAACGCAATTTTTATTATTCCAAATATCGACATAGCTTAATCTTCCTCCAATGGCAAGTTCTTGAGATCAACTCTCGCATCAGCAGGGTTTTCATTGATTATATCCGAGATTATCCTGCCATCACGGAAGGTGATATGACGATTTGCATAGCGTGCGATCTCTTGCTCGTGAGTGACAAGCACTACGGTCTTACCCTGACGGTGCAGCTGTTGAAATACAGCCATCACCTCGATACTCGTTCGTGTATCCAGGTTCCCCGTAGGCTCATCTGCAAGAATGAATGAGGGGTCGTTCACGATAGCCCGTGCGATTGCCACTCTTTGCTGTTGCCCGCCGGAAAGCTGATTTGGAAAGTGCGTAGATCTATCTGCAATGCCAACTATTTCAAGAGCTTGCATGGCTTTTGCCTTACGCTCTTGAGCGCTGCTTTTTTTGGAATACAATAAAGGGAGTTCCACATTTTCCAGCGCGCTGGTTCTCGGCAAAAGGTAGAAGCTTTGGAATACAAAGCCTATCTTCTCATTGCGTATCACGGTGAGCTGTTCGGAGCTCATCTTATGGACTTCCACTTCGTCGAGCCAATAGCTTCCCTCAGTAGGTTTATCCAGACAACCCAAGAGGTTCATAAAGGTGGTTTTTCCGCTTCCGCTGGCGCCCATCACAGCTATGAATTCACCGTTATTCACCGTTATATCCACATCCCTGAGCGCATGCACATTTATCTGACCCATGATATAGGTCTTTGAAAGTCCTTTAGTTTCAAGTAAAAGCGTGTTCATTAGAATCTTCTCATTCCCGGTCCCATGTTGCTGGTAGGCGCTTTTTTGGGATCATTATATTTCACACCGGTGATGAGCGTGGTTTTGTCGTCCATTTCTTCTAAAAGCTCAACGAATGCACCGTCTGAGATGCCTGTCTTTACTGCCATTGGCGTGGGGACATCATTTTTGAGCACCCATACCACGGAGTACTTGCTCATGCCTTGACCACCGCCTCCGCCGCCCATCATAGGCATACCCATTCCTCGGCCTCTGCCGCCTCCGGGTGCTTCTGCAGCCTCATCTTTAGCCTCAGCGGCTTTGGCTTGCTGTGCGCTCATCGCTTCTTGAATAGCATTGCGCCCTGCCATGAGAATATCGTCGTTCCATTTCAGGCCAAAGAGCTCCCAAAGCTCTTTGCTGGGACGGAAGCGCGTGGCTGTTTCGGGGATGCGCAAAGCTTGTGGGCTAGCTTGCAGGATGAATGTTACATTTGTAGTCATGCCGGGAAGCAGCTTGCCATCAGGATTTGATGCGTCCACTATAACCTGATAGGTTACAACGTTTGATTCCGTGATGGGATTTAGCCTCACCTGCTGAACTTTGCCATAAAAAAGCTGATTAGGATGAGCATCAACCGTGAATTCCACGGGCATATCCAGCTTGATTTTGCCTATATCTGCCTCGTCAACACCTGCGGTGATCTGCATCTTATCCAGATTATTCGCAATGATATACAAGGTGGGGGAGTTCAGGCTGGCGGCCACGGTTTGACCTTCGTCCACAGCACGCGAAACTATCACGCCATCAATGGGGCTGGTGATATGCGCATTGGAGAGGTTCTTTTCGGCTCTCTGCAGGTTTAGCTGAGAGTTTGCCAAGTTTTGCTGCGCGTTTTGATAGCGGAAGCGAGCTTTGGTAAGATCATATTCCGAGGTCATATCTTTATCATACAGCTCTTCTTGGAGGTCAAAATCCAGCTTTGCTTCTTGCATAGATGTGGTGGATTTTGCCAGTTCGCTTCGTGCTACTTCCAGCGCCGTATCCAAAAGCTCGGTATCAAGCTTTGCGAGAAGCTCGCCTCTTCTTACCTTTTCATTGTGATCTTTATACAACTTTTCAATCTTACCGCTCACCTCGGTTCCCACGTTCACGAGCACATAAGGATTCAGTGAACCCGTGGCGGTGACCACTTCACGGATAGCCCCGCGTGAAGGAGAGTCCATTCTCCATTCCGGAGCGGATTTAGCTTTTCTATATCTAACGAACAAGACTACTGCGATGACTACTATTATCAGGATTACTACATATTTAATATATTTCTTCATTTTTACCATTTCCCTAAGATCGGTTTTGACATTTGAAAGTTTAAGCTCTCTTGAGTTTTGAGGATTTCATAGCGATTATTTTCATACTCAAGCCTTGCATCTATATAAGAAGTCCTGGTTTTATCCAGTTCAAGAAGTTCAATGAGACCCAGGCGGTAGCGCTCCTGCGCGATCTCTATCTGTGCCGAAGCTTGCTCAAGCCTTTCTGCATAGAGGCTTTCCAAGCGCAAGAGATACTCTAAAACCCTGCTCTTATTTTCATAGTCGCTTTGGCTCTGCTGTATCGTATCTTCAAGATTCAGCTCAGTAAGCTGTTTAGCAATCTTTTGCCTGCTCGCACTTTCTCTATTGGTGAAAAAGCTGAGCAGGGGATAAGAGAGGCTGAGATATGCGTTATGAACGGTGTTATATTGATCAAAATCGAAATCAGCGCCGGATACCTTGCGCGAAAAGCCGTAGCCTAAGTTCAGCCGCGGCAGATAGCTAAGATTGTTCTGCGTGAGGTTCAGATCATGCTTTTTAAGCTCTTGCTCCAAAAGCCTCAGTTGAATCATCTCCGAACTGTCAAAAGCGGGAACGTCCTTATTTATATCGATATCCAGCTCCTGCAGGGGATAGCCTTCGTCCTTCATTTGGATCAAGGAAAAGAGCTCGGCGCGCGCATTCTCTATCGTGTTTTCCAGCTGAACAATGCTGATCTCAGAATTCATCACGGCAATCTCATTTTGCTTTACTTCAAAAGGCGTGATCTTGCCGAGACGAAAGAGAGTTTTGCTCTGCTCCCACACTCTGTTTTGGATCTCAAGGTTCTCGCTGAGGGCTTCCATGCGCTTCGTGTTTGAAAGCACACTGAGAAAGGCTTGGAACACCTTGTAGGCATATTCGCTTTTGTTTTTCTGAAGTCTCAATTGCGCGCTTTGATCGTCCAAGAGAGCGCTGCGATAGTTAAAATAGCTGGGATCGTTCAAACTGATGGTTTTGGATATATCGATTCCTGCATGACTGCTTAGCGATGAACGCGAGACCGGCGGATCGAAGTCCTTATTTATCCCCGCGCTGATGCTTGCTTCCGGAGCAAAATTCCACAAAGCGGAGGTCAAAGCACTTTTCGAGCTCTCTGCGCTGAGCAGCTCTTTTTGGATGTTCAAGCTATGCTCGATGCCATGCTCGATCAGATCATCTAATGTGTAAACGCTTGCCGCCATTGCGATTGGCAGCAAGATAAACAGTATTAAGGCTAACTTGTTTCTCACTTTTTTCCTTCTTATATATTCAAATTTAACTCTATTTAGACTACAATCTATACGGTTGTCTAACAATTTCCCTGCAAATCTTTTTTAAAAAAATAAGAGAATTATATTTGAGCACAAAATCTATGACGGGCGATTTAAGGCAAGATATTTCTTTGAATCTGCATTTAAGCATCCCATAATTCTATGATATTTAAGCTGATGTCAGCCCGGCTCACCATGCCATCCCTATAGGTTTCTGCTATAGATGTGGTCATGATGTGGTCATCGCCATGAGCATATCATGACCACATCTCCACCTGCACCCAATAGGGAAGATGTGGGAAATACGGCATTTAGCGGCATGAAATAAAAGAAGAGAAAATCCGCCATTTACGCGATAATTCTGCCTGATAATAATTAAATTATAGTCTCTAATAGCTTGCCATTGCGCTCAATGCGCCTCTTTTTGTTCAACTTTGCAAGCTATCGTGCTTGACGAGATTTCAAGCTTGTGTAATCTTGCACTTAGGAAGTATTTTGGATTATTGCGTAGTGATGCATAGAGTCAGAAGTCTGAAAGGCGCATCGAGTGCAAATAAGCCAAAAAATATACGAACTTTAGGATAAAAGTTTTAATTATGATGAAAAAGACCTGTATCATTCTCGCACTTTTGACCATTGCGCTCGCCTTGACCGCAGTTGTCAGTTATGACTATCAATTGGATATGCCCAAAATCACGAGATCTCAATTTGGGGTATCGGTTATGCTCAGCGGCGCCGAATCAGCCGGCTTACCCGGTGAGCCGGACCTGCCATATTTTGGCTATAGCCTTCTTTTGCCCAAAGGAAGCGAGGCGAAAGATGTCTCCGTTATCCGCAGTGGCAGGGTGGAAATCAAGCTTGACGGCAAGATCGCGCCGGTGCAAACTCAATATCCCTTTTCACACCCGATCAAAGAAAAGCCGGATGCGCCTAATCCTGATATCTACAATAGTGACAAAGCTTTCCCGCTTGAGTGCGCAAATGGACTCAGAACTGACTTTATGAACGGACACAGTCTGGTTTTCGGCAACTTCTCTCCTTTTGAGTATTATCCGCAGCAAAATCTCTTGTATTTCTATACAAACGCGCGTGTGGAAATCCATGAAGAATATACGGGCAGAGCAAATGCCGCGCTGAGTTTGCTTAAAGAAGACGCATTTGTTTTAAATAAAATAAATAAGATTGTAGATAATCCGCAAAGACATGTTCAGCCGAGATATGATGTATTGCGCGCCATTGAATATCTCATGATAATCGATTCCGCAAAGGAAGATATCTGGCAAGAACTGGCTGATTATCTCTATTCTATCGGCATCTCCAGCGAGATGGTGGATGTGGGCTATATCATTGCAAATAGCAGCGGACAGGACGATCAAGAGAAGATACGCAACTTTATCATCAACTATTATAATGAAAATCCCTTGCGCTATGTGCTTTTGGGCGGTGATGTAGATGTAATCCCTCATCGCGGGTTCTATGTGAATATGGGCACGGGAAGTCAGGTGGATAACGACATTCCTGCGGATATGTATTATAGCTGTTTAGACGGAACTTGGAACGATAACAATAATAGTTATTGGGGCGAGCCGCAAGAGGCTGATCTCACGCCGGAGCTTGCCATAGGCAGGATTTGTTATAATAACGACGAAGAGATTCAGAACCAAATTCATAAGATAAAGTCCTATCAGACCACGCCCGTGGAGGATGCCATCAAATCTTCTTTCTTCTGCGGTGAATGGCTGTGGGAGGGACCTACATGGGGCGGAGACTATATGGACGAGATGATAGGCGGAAGCTCCATGCACGGATATACCACCGTCGGCGTGCCCACGGATTGGGATATCACAAAGCTCTATGACAGAACTTATGGCTATGACGGTGCTTGGGGTTCTTCGCATGTGCGTCCCATCCTTTCGCAAGGCACAAATCTCGTGAACCACTTGGGACACTCTTTTACAAATTATAACATGCGTTTAAGTAATAGACAAGTCAGCGCAAATACTATCACAAATAACGGTGTAGATCAGAACTATTCCATCTATTTCACTCAAGGCTGTTATGCGGGCAGTTTCGACAATCGTGAGACCAATCCCGGGCAATATACTGCGGATTGCATCTCTGAAGTCTTTACGGGGATAGCAACTTCGGCTGCGGGCATGATCTCAAACTCTCGCTACGGATGGGGAGTGCAGGGCTCTACAAACGGTGCAAGTCAAAAGATACACCGTCAATATATAAATGCACTCTTTGGTAAAGATGAGTATGAACTTGGCTGGTCTTTGGTGGATGCTAAGATTGCAAATATTCCTTATACTCATAATACTCCGGTGATGTTTTGGGTTATCTATAACATGAATCTTTTCGGGTGTCCCGCTACAAAGGTCTGGACGGATACCCCGCAAGCCATCACTGTGAATATGCCTTATCTCTGGCCTATGCAGCAAACGCAACATCAAATAGATACAGATGCAGAGAATGTCTTCCTCAAAATCAAGCAAGGCGATAACCTCTTGTATGAAGATTTTAGCGAAGACGGCAACTTCACGGTGGGCTTTTTTACTCCGCTCATGCCGGGAGAATATGAGGTATTCCTGACGGCAGTTGGCAGGTATCCTTATTCCACTGAGTTTGAAGTGATCTTGGAAGATGTTCCTTACATTGCAACGCAATCGCTGATATATCCTGAGCCGGGCATGCTTTTCCACACCGGGCAAAATGTCAGTCTCGGGCTAACGCTTGCCAATATCGGCACGGCAGATCAGCTGGAAGGCGGCACTCTCAGCATCGTCAGTATGTCGGATAATATTGAGGTGGTTCAAGGCAGTTGTGATTTTAGCGCATTGGCAGCCGGTGCAACTATCGATCTTGAGGATGCCTTTGAGATAGCGATAGTGGGCAATTTCCCGGATAGGCATCAGGCGAGATTTAAGATTCTTGCTGATTATGACGATTATGTTTCCCATACTAATCACTTTATCATCCTCTCTACGCCAAATATCTCTATGGAAAGCTATCACCTCATTCATGCAGATAATTGTGTGAATCCCGGTGATCTTGTGGGCGTCTCTATTGCGCTTAAAAACACAGGTAGCGGAACGGCATTCAATCCCATGCTTATCCTATTCCCTTATGATGATCTTGGAGTGGCAGATGTCTTTGATGTGAACTTTAACCCTCTGCCGGGCGGCGAGTCCATAGACTATGGCTTGGTGTTTAATATTCAAATCTCTCTCGAAGCGGAGCCCGGGGATGTTGCGTCCATCGGCTATATACTCTCTGCAGAAAATGGAGATATCGAAGACGGAACATTCCGCATACCCATTGGCATGGTTACCTATAGCTTTGAACACGATTTAGAAGGCTGGGAAAGCGTTCAGCTCAGCAGTAACTTTGTAAATCAATGGCATCGCTCGGAGGCGCGGAACAATACCGATGGCGGAAGCTTTAGCATGAAGTTTGGCTCTACCGGTAGCGGAGACTATGCGGCATCATCCTTTGGTGCACTTGTTTCGCCTCTTGTCAATATCACGCCGGGCAGTAAGCTCAAGTTCTGGCATTGGATGGATGCAGAGAATCATAGCACCATCAGTTATCAGGCTTGGGATGGCGGCTTGGTTGAGATGTCCCTCAACGGCGGTGATTGGGAGCTTATTCTTCCTGAGAACGGTTATCCATATTCGATCTCGCGTAATCCTGCTTCGCCCTTTGAAACGGGAACCTTGGTCTTTTCCGGCAGCTTTGATTGGCGTGAAGAGATCTTTGAGCTTTATGATGCATCAGGCGTAGCGCAATTCCGCTTTGTATTCGGCAGTGATGCTTACGTTGGCGGTGAAGGCTGGTATATCGATGACATCCTTGTGGAAACGCCCACGGTCAGCAATCCTGAAGCACCCGGCATCATGCAGCCGCTTATCTTAAAACAAAACTACCCTAATCCTTTCAATCCTGAAACTACGATCAGCTTTAACCTGCCTCGTGCAGAAAATGTTTTGTTGAATATCTATAACATTAAGGGGCAATTGGTTAGAACTCTGGTCGATGGCTCCCTTCCCTCCGGTGCTCACAGCCTGGTTTGGGATGGGAAAAATCACGGCGGCGAGCTTGTCTCCAGCGGGATATATTCTTACCGCATAAGTGTGGCAGGTGAGCAGCAAACCAAAAAGATGTTGTTAATAAAATGAAAAAATACCTTATTTTAACGGGTGCCGGCATCAGTGCTGAATCCGGCATTCGCACCTTTAGAGATAACGACGGACTTTGGGAAGATCACGACGTGAATGAAGTGGCGTCCATTGATGGATACCGCCGAAATCCTGAACTGGTCTGGCGCTTTTATAAAGCACGCTTTCACCAAAGTCAGGAAGTATCTCCAAATCCCGGACACTATGCGCTCGTGGAGCTGGAAAAAGCTCTGGGCGATAACTTTCATATCATCACCCAAAATGTTGACGGTCTGCATATCACTGCGGGCAATCAGCGTGTAATCGAAATGCATGGTTCTTTACAGGATTGCTTTTGTGAATCCTGTAATACCTACTACAAAATGGCTGAAATCGACCTCAGTCCTGATTTGCCCTTGTGTGCAAAATGTAATGGCTTTCTCAGGCCGGATATAGTCTGGTTTGGCGAAGTGCCCTATAGGATGGGCGAGATCGAGAACCTCTTGCGAGAGTGCGAGGTATTCATGGTAGTCGGCACCAGCGGAGTGGTCTATCCTGCCGCAGGGCTGGTGATGACCGCAAAGTATCTGGGTGCAAAGACAGTCGCCGTGAATCTCGAAAAGCCCGATAATATGTCTTTTATAGATGAGTTCCATCAGGGCAAAGCCGGCGAGATCTTGCCTGATCTCGTTCGTGAAATCGTGGAGAGCCTGTGATTGATACCGAGCTCTTTTTTGGGGCTGACTTCTTTAGCGAAGATCAGCAGCCCAAGTTGAGTCTCAAGGAAGGTGAGCTCAGAGAGGTCGCCGTCCTATTTGCCGATATTAAAGGCTTTACCAATATCTCAAACCTCTTTGCGCCTGAGGTTATCCATCTCAAAATGGATGAGATACTCAAGATATTTAGCCGTAGTATAAACTTCTATGGCGGCTTTGTGGATAAATATATAGGCGATGGAGTAATGGCGCTATTCGGAGCCAAGAAAGCCAGCGAGCAGGATACGCAAAGGGCAATTCTTGCGGCTATTAAGATGCAGGAGCAGCTGCGGCTTTATAACTCGCTTCTTAGCCAAGAGCCGGGCTTTGAGGAGCTACAGCTGGGCTTAAGAATTGGCATCAATACCGGTTTGGTCTCTGTAGGCAAAGTAGGAGAGTCCCGCGAAGGGGATTTTACCGTCTATGGCCCTCAGGTGAATCTGGCGAGCCGTATGGAGAGTAATGCGCCGGTAAATCGTATCATGATGCCGCGTGAGACCAAGGAGCTCGTGGATTCTGTGTTCGAGTTTGAGCATAGGGGAGAGGTCATGGTCAAAGGCATGGATGATCCCATAGATTGTTGGCTGGTGACGGGGCAGAAGATTGAGAAGAGTAGTCCTCGTTCAAATAAGTTCATCGGGCGGGAGGAAGAGCTCTCTGTCTTGGCGGATGCTTTTCAGCGCTCTAAGCAAGGTGTCCAGATCATTGGTCTCAAAGGAGATGCGGGCATTGGCAAGAGTAGGCTCATCAGTGAGTTCATCTCGTCTGTGTCGAACATCTCGCTCTTGAAAGGCTATTGCTCGCCTATATCGCCCAGTCCATTTAATGTTTTCACCAATCTCTTGCAGATCTATTTTGACATCAATCCAAATGAGAAGACTGCGCTGAAGAAAGATGCACTGCATAAGGCTCTCCGTGGGCTTGCAGAGGAGTGTGGGGATGATTCCGTCTTGGATGCCTTGCCGCTAATCGGCTTTCTGATGGAGATCCGCATTCCTGATGCACGGCTTCAGCAAAAGGGTAAAGATCTCTTGGATCATCTCTTTCGTGCATTGGAGACTGTTCTCTTTGCCATTATCAGTCTTGCGGAGAAAAAGGGGCGGGATATCATCATAGTTCTGGAGGATATCCATCTCGCAGATGAGGCGAGTGCGCAGCTTTTGGACTATCTCTTGCAGAGCTTTGATCAGCGGGGGACAGCGGCGCTTCTTTTGTTCAGTTATAGGCTGGATTATGAGATTCTTCCTTGCGTGGTGGAGCATCCGCGGTTCACTCTTTTGGAGCTTAGGGCTTTCTCCAGAGAGGTGATGGATGAGATGCTCAAGCAATATACTGCCGGTTTGCGGCTTGGGGATGAGACCTTGAAGCTGGTGCGAGAGCTGTCCGGCGGCAATCCCTTCTATTTGGAGCAGTGGAGTAGCTATATCGGCTCTCTGCCTCAAACTGATCTTGATGAATATCCTGTGCCGGGGAATATTCATGCGCTGATCCTATCGCGCTTGGATGCTCTTCCTCACAATCTGAGGCTGATGTTGCACAAAGCATCGGTGATTGGCAATGAGTTCTTTGTGGATATCCTGCGTGAGATCGATAAGAAGCTCAATGAAGATGAGGATGTGGCGCAAACCCTTACCGATCTTGAGGATCACTCGCTCATCATGAAGCTTTTAGGCTATGATTATTCCAGCTATCTCTTTAAGAATATCACCACGCGTGAGGTGGCTTATCAAACTCTTTTGCATCAGAATAGGAAGATGCTGCATCAGCTGGCAGCGGAGGCTATAGAAAAGCTCTTTGCGGATAGGCTGGATTCCTTCGTTTATGCTTTGGCGGATCATTATGATAAGGCGGAGGATGAGGTCAAGGCGGAGCTTTGGCTTTCCAAGGCTTTGAAGAAGGCGCTGAAGCTGCATGACAATCCTCTGGCGATACGGCTGGCAAAGCGGCTCTTGGAGTTTGTGGAGGAGCCGGAAAGGCGGGCGGAGACGCTCATGACCTTGGCGGATGCTTTGTGGATAGGCGGGGCGTGGGATGAGGCTGTTTCTGCTATCAATGATGCGGCTGAACTCATTGATTCTCAGTCGGCTATATATTGTGAACTTTATAGATTAAGGGGTATGACGGCCTTTTATCGCGGAGAGCTTGATCAGGCGCGGACGGCTTTTGAAAGCGGGCTTGCTCTCGCTCGCAGTCTTGATGATAAGTATCAGACATGCATCGCGCTGAATAGTATGGGCATTTGGCATCAGCACAATAAAGAGTTTGATGCAGCGCTTGAGAGTCATCAGGAAAGCCTTGCTTTGGCGCGTGAGATCAATGACGCTCAGCGGCAGGCGAAGACCTTGTCCAATCTTGGGCTCATCTATCTTGAAAAAGAGGAGTCTGTGCGGGCAAAAGAGCTCCTCTTGGAGAGTCTCAGCATCGCGCGCAAGCATCAATTCTTAAGGGATGAATCCATAGCATTGGGTAATCTCGGTTGGGCTAATTATGTGACAAAAGACTACGATGAGGCGCAGATGTGGTTGATGCAAAAGCTCGCTTTGGCAGAAAAGATGTTCGATAAACCGGAGCTTATCAAAGCCGTGGGGAATCTGGGCAATATCAGCTATGCAAAGGACGACTATGAAAGTGCGCTAAAGTATTATGAACGAAGCCTTGCGCTCAAAGAACAGATCGGCAATCAAAAGGAGATAGAGGCCAGCCAAAAGGCAGTGGAAACAGTGCGCGCTAAGCTCGCTGAAAGCTAATCTTTTCTTCTCTGAATGAGATTGGAGAAGACTATCAAAAATAGCCCGATAAGCGTGGAGGGAAGTATCGCCTCGTTAAGCACGATTCGGATGAATACCAATGAAAGAAAGGGCGTGATAAATACCAAGTTCGAGATGCGAGCTGTGTTCGTGCTATATTCAAGTGCTTTCTGCCAAAAGAGGAAGGTGAGACCCATCTCAAAGATTCCTACCCAGATGGCGGCGATCGTGCCAAACGCGATCACTCCCGTGCTAAACAATGCTTTGCCGCTTATCAGCGCATATAAGACTATCAGAGATGTTCCTATCATAAAGTTATAAAAGAGCTTGATGCCCGCGTCGCGCTTGTCTTTCATGTTTAATATCCAATATCCTGCCCAGATGAAGGATGAGCCCAATGCCAAGGATATGCCGCCTATGTCATCAAACCTGAAGCTGGTCAGCTTGCCCCTGCTTGAGATCACCAGTATGCCTAAAAAGCTGATCAATAGTGCAAGTAAGTCTTTCGCTCTGAACCTTTCTTTGAAGAATATCACGCTGAAGATAAAAAGAACAATAGCCCAAGTGTAGTTCAGCGCCTGTGCTTCTTGTGCGGGAAGCCTGTCGTAGGCAGAAAACAAGACAAGGTAGTATAAGAAAGGATTGAGTAATCCCGCAGCAAGCGAGCTGCGGGTGTTTTGCCTGAACTCTTCAAAGAGCTTCTTCCTCGCGCAAAGGTTATATGCAAAGAGGAATAGTGTCGCCACCACAGATGAGATCAAAAGCAGTCCCAAAGGGCTAAGGTCAATCAGCGCAAGCTTAAACGCGCTGGAAACCGTGCTCCATGCGAGTATCGCCAAAGCGGCAAAGATCAGGCTTGCCTTGTCATCCTTTCTTGTCATGGTGTCTCCACATCCTTAATTTAAGCACAAAAAAGGGGGTGCAATACCCCCTATAATTAATGTATCTCTCGTATTACATTGAACCAAGGATGTTCTGATAGATATCACGCAAGGTATCATTTTCAGTCTGCGCTGCACCGAGTATGATGAAGTTCACGGCATCACGGCTTGTATTGTCGTGATGATACCATTTCAGTGCATATTCAATCATCTCTTCATATTCTTCAGTCTGATTGAGGGTAGATACCAAAGCTGCAAATATATCTACATCAGCGTTGATTTCTACGAGGTCTTTGAGATATTGAACCTTGAGGGCTTGATCGCCGCTCTTATCAGCAATTTCAGCAGCTGTTTCAAGTATGGCTGCATCAGCAGGTCCAAGATCCATTGCTTTTTGGATTACAGTAAGAGCTTTTTGATATTCTGCAATCTCATAATAAGCTACAGAGAGGCTTATGAGGTTGTCAAGGTTTGCAGGAGCAAGCTCACTTGCTTTTTCAAAGTAGGTCGCTGCTTTGGCGAAGTTCTCAATGTTATAGTAGAAAGCACCGGTTTCGAGGTTGTAGTCAAGATTGTCCGGGTCTTGCTCTACGAGCGCAAGGAGAATCTCTTCTGCTCTTTCATTGTCTTCAAATTCTTTTTGATAGATGTCTTTCAGGCGAATCATCGGCTGATATGCTTCGGGTTGAAGCTCGTGTGCAAGTTCGAAGATTTCCATGGCTTTCTGAGTTTCACCTTGGCCTAAAAGCACGTCTCCTGCGCGATAGATACGCGCCCATGCACCTTCTTTATTGCGGTTCATGCTGCGAACATCAAGTCTTTCTTGGTCGGTAACATTCTCGTAAGCGGCGTAAATATCAAGAGCTTTGCTATAATAGAGGAAAGCTTCTTTGTTATATTCAACTGCTTTATCGGGGAAGTTTTCACCTTTGTGAAGGAAGATATCTCCCATTCGACGCAAGGAAATAGCGTGGTCGGGGTGTTCTTCTAATACCTTTTCATAAAAGTCTTGAGCTTTATCAACATTTTTCTGAGCATAATAAACATTAGCTGTCTTGGCGTTTACATTAGCTTGAGGACTCAGCTTCTGTCTGGTAGTAGTACAAGCTCCAAGCGCGAGCACGAGAACCAGCAGGGCAATCATGAGTTTTCTCATAAGAAATCTCCTATTAATAATTTGTTTCCCCCATAAATATTGAGATTGATATTAAGTCAAGCCAATTCTTAATAAAATAGCTTTTATCTACGGCTATAAAGCAGCAATCTCGCTTGATATCAAGATCTTAGCCAAAATGATAAGTATGATATTCTTATTTTTAAGCAAAAGTAAAGCACAGTGAGAAACAGCACAATTATGAAAAACATCAAGATTATTCTTGACGGATTGAGCGAGTTTAGAATATAAGAAAGCAACATAACCTTTAATCAATGCCAGTGAGCTTGAAAGGAGAACGAGTATGACACCACAATTTTTAGGACGCTGCATGTACGATCTGGACGATTATTCCCCAGAAGAGATAGTGTATATTCTAAAAGCAGCCAAAGGGATGAAACAAATCAACTTGCGGGAATACAAAAAGATACCCACCTTAAGGGGCAAAACTGTATGCACGCTTTTCATCGAAGAAAGCACCCGTACTCGCATGAGCTTTGAACTCGCCGCAAACCGCCTCTCTGCAGATGTAGTCAGCTTCCAAGCAAGCGTCTCATCGCTCCAAAAAGGAGAGAGTTTGCAAGACACTGTTTACACGCTAAATGCCATGGGCATAGACCTTTATTGCTTTCGCCACAGCTCCCCGGGAAGCTCTCAATTAGTGCATAAATACTCCCAAAAGCCTGTGATAAACAGTGGCGACGGCAGGCATGCACACCCCACCCAAGCGCTTTTGGATATCTACTCCATCTGGGAAAGATATGGAGACTTGCGCGGACTCAAGATCACGATTGTAGGCGATGTGCTCCACAGCCGCGTAGTTCGCTCGAACCTCATCGGGATGATCAAACTGGGCGCGAAAGTGACCATCTGCGGACCCAAGACCCTCGTTCCCGGCGGAATAGAGAGCGTTTACGGCTGCAAAGTAGAGTATGACATAGGTCGCGCACTATCCGGCGCAGATGTGGTGATGGGTCTCAGGATGCAATTCGAGAGAATGTCCGAAGGCCTTTTTCCCAGCCTGGAAGAATATAGCAAGCACTATGCATTGAACAAAGACACGCTGAAATATGCCAAACCCAATGCGCTGATCATGCACCCCGGCCCGATGAACCGTGGCGTAGAGATCGTCCCCGAGATAGCCGATGGTGAACACAGCGTGATCGTAGAACAGGTAACAAACGGTGTTGCGATCAGGATGGCACTGATGTTTTTGATTCTCGGCGGAAGGGCATGACCCACAAAGGAGGAAATAATGCAATATCTCATTAAAAACGCAATGGTCTATATGGATAAAGAGCTCACCAAGCTCGATGTACTGATAAAGGGTAAGAAGATAAAAAGGATAGAAAAGGAAATAGATACGTCCGATGCGACAGTGATAGACGCAGAAGGCATGCATCTTTTCCCCGGATTCATCGACCTTCATGCGCACCTAAGGGACCCCGGCAATACCTATAAAGAAGACATAGTTTCCGGCACAAAGAGCGCAGCAAGAGGCGGATTCACCTCAGTTTGCGCCATGCCAAATACAGATCCCATCACCGATAACATCGCCTCCGTGGAATACATGCAACTGAGAGCAAAGGAGCACGGACACGCCAAAGTATATGTGATAGGCGCGCTCACAAAGCAAAGCAAAGGCGAAGAGATCAGCGAGATGGCAACGATGAAGTCCGGTGGAATAGTAGGCGTGAGCGACGACGGCTGGTGCGTGCAGGATGCCCGCCTGATGCTTTCCTGCCTGCGCTATGCAGCGAATTTTGACATCCCGGTGATCGTCCATCCGGAGGACTATGCGCTCGCCGGCAAAGGGCAGATAAATTCAGGCAGGATAGCCACAAAGCTCGGCCTTTCCGGCATCACGCCCCTGGCAGAAGAGGTGATAATCGCCCGCGACATCATGCTTGCAGAGAGCGCCGGAGCAAGGCTTCACATCGCTCATATCTCCACCGTCGGCGCATTGGAACTCGTACGAAACGCCAAGACCAAAGGTCTTCCCATCACTTGTGAAGTGACGCCCCACCACCTCGTTCTCAACGACGAAGCCTGCCTCGATTTTGACACAAACACGAAGATGAAACCGCCCTTACGCAGCGAAAGAGACCGCCTGGCATGCGTTCAAGCGCTAAAGAGCGGATTGATAGATTGCGTAGCCACCGATCACGCCCCTCATGCCGATTTCGAGAAGGAACGCGAGTTCGACCAAGCCCCATTCGGCATCATAGGCTTCGAGACAGCCTTCGGCATCCTCTATGAAAGCCTCGTTCTAAGCGGCGAGATCCCGCTTTCCACCCTCGTGGATAGCCTCACCAAGAATGCCGCAAGGATCCTCAGGCTTCCCGGCGGCGAGATCAAGACAGGAGTAGCCGCAGACCTCACTTTGATTGACTTAGACGCCACAACCACACACACTAAGGACAACATCCTTTCCAAGAGTAAAAACAGCCCCTGGCTAAACAAAACCATAGCCAGTCGCGTAAAATATACATTCATGAACGGAAAAATCACCTATCAGGACAAGGAAGATGACTAAACCCCAATATCGCCAACGAGCAATCGTGCAAAGAGAAGAACTCTCTGAAGATTATTTCATCCTCTGGATTTGGGATGAAGACATGGGCGCACTATGCAAGCCCGGTCAATTCTATGAAATCCGCGCACTTGCAGTTTTTGAAGATGCGCCCACCAGCGTAAGCATCCCCAGGCTTTTCAAGCCCATCAGCATCTACGACAATCAAGGCGGCAGGATAGGCTTCATGATCAAGCGCGTAGGGCTGGGAACAAACGCACTTTCAAAGCTGAAAGCAGGCGACACCTTAGAGCTTATCGGCCCCGCAGGCAATGGCTTCCCCTTGGCTGAAGATCGCAAGATACTTCTCATCAGCGGAGGCGCAGGATACCCGCCACTTTGGTATCTACAAAAGAAGCTGATCGGACAAAACAAAGTGTATTGGATACACGGCGGCGCCACGGGCAGCGACATCTTTCCCTGCGATGAAATGTGGACTGAAGACGGCTCCATCGGGCGCAAAGGCCGCGCTTGCGACGATCTTGAAAATACCATCAAAGAGCGCGAGATAGACCTTATATATAGCTGCGGCCCCTTCGGCATGCTGAAAGAGGCAACTCGCATCTCGGAAATGTATGATATAGAGCACTATTCTTCCCTTGAAGCCTACATGGCATGTGGCATCGGCGTTTGTCATGGCTGCACCGTTCCTATTGGCACAAAAGAGAATTGGGACTACCTGAGAGTATGCAAAGAAGGGCCGGTATTTTCGGCAAAGGAGATAAGATGGGAAATAATGTAATGAATCAAAAACAACACGCAGGGGAGCAGCTCAAGACCTCATTAGGCGTGCTGAAGATGAAGACTCCGATCAGCGTATCTTCCGGCACTTTCGACCTCGAAACCTTAGAGTTTTACGACCAAAATTGCCTCGGCGCATTCGTGTGCAAGACCATCACCCGCGAGCCCAAGAAAGGCAACCCACCGCCCAGACTTTATGAGACGGAGGCAGGCCTGATCAATTCCATAGGCTTGCAAAACCCCGGCTTAGATATGTTCATCAAAGAAAATCTGCCGAGATATAGGGAAGAGCTCTCTGTCCCGCTGATAGTCAGCTTCTCCGGCTCCAGCACAGACGAGTTTTGCGAGATGCTGGAAATGCTGGAAGCCCAGGACGGCATAGACGGTTATGAGATCAATATCTCTTGCCCAAATGTGGAGAATGAAGGCATAGCTTTCGGCACTCAAGCCGATGTTGTGCACACTCTCGTCTCTCGCTTAAAGCCGCTCACAAAGCGTGAACTCTGCATCAAACTTAGTCCCAATGTCACAGATATCACAGAGATTGCAAAAGCTGCCGAAGCCGGAGGTGCCACCTCTCTTGCGCTCATCAACAGCCTCTATGGCATGGCGGTAGACCACCAAACGGGCATGTCCCGCATCAAGATGGGCGTGGGCGGATATACCGGAATGGGAATCAAGCCTGTAGCCTTAGCGCTTACATATAAAACCGCGCAAGTAGTTGATATCCCGATCGTTGCCATGGGCGGTATTTACGATTGGAAAGACGCGCTGGAATTCATCTGGGCAGGCGCTTCCGCCATTGCTTTGGGAACTGCGCACTTCGTGAATCCCTTGGCTGCACCTGAGGTGATGATGGGATTAGGCGACTATCTTTTGAACAATAACAAGAGTATGAATGATATAAAAGGCGCGTGCAGATTCAGCTGATCGCCTGATATAAGCCCTTCAGATCCTTGACCTTATGCACATCCTTCTTGCCTTTAAGGCGAGCATAGCCGGAGACATATATGTTTTCATAGCCTAATTTCTTGGCTTCTGATATGCGTGATTCAAGCTGCGAGACAGGACGCACTTCGCCATTCAGCCCCACTTCGCCGATGAACACCGAGTTTTCCGGTAGGGGACTATCTTTCAGACTACTAATGATGGCAGCCAAGATTGCAAGATCCAGCGAGGTATCCGCGGTTCTGATCCCACCCGCAAGATTAATAAATACATCATTGTTACGCAGATAGAGTGCGAGATTCTTCTCTAAGATAGCCAATAAAATAGCGAGCTTTTTCTGCTCGATTCCCACCACGACGCGCTGAGGCGTGCCATAATTCGAGCCCGTTGCAAGACACTGAACCTCCACGATGAAGCTGCGACTTCCTTCGATAATGCAAGCCGCTGAGGTTCCGATCTGAGACATCTGATTACTCACAAACACGGAATTCGGGTTCTTAACAGGGATCAGCCCTTGCCCCGTCATCTCAAAAAGCCCTATTTCATTGGTAGAACCAAAGCGGTTTTTCACTGCACGCAGGATCTTATGCTGACTACGCATCTCTCCCTCGAAGTAAAGCACGGTATCCACCATGTGTTCCAATATCTTAGGACCAGCAACGTAACCCTCTTTGGTAACATGACCCACCATAAAGATCGGTACGCCAAGGGTTTTGCCCAGCCTCATGAAGTGATTTGTGCTCTCTCTTAATTGCGAGACGCTCCCCGCGGTAGATTCACTGGTAGAGCTGGCTACGGACTGAATACTATCCACGATTGCCAGCGCCGGCTTTTCTTCTTCGATGGCAGCTAAGATGCTCTCTGTATTATTTGTGCAAAGCAGGAGTATATTATCACTGGTGACCTTGAGGCGTTTGCTGCGCATGTGTATCTGCGCCGCGCTCTCTTCACCGGAGGCATAGAGTATCTTTTTGCCTTTTTCGCCCAACCATTGCGCGAGTTGCAGCATGAGCGTGGATTTGCCGATGCCGGGCTCCCCGCCGATGAGTATGAGCATACCGCTCACGATTCCGCCGCCCAAGACGAGATCCAATTCCGAATTTCCCGTTGCTATTCGCGCTTCGGCAACTGAGGAGACCTCAATCAGCTTTTCCGGTTTATCAATCACGCCGGAAACTTTATTTGCAGCGGCTTTTCCTATAAAGCGAGAGCTTTCTTTGAGAGTGCTCCAGCTTCCGCAGCTGGGACATTTGCCGCTCCACTTACCGGCTTCGAATCCGCAATCTGTACATACAAATGAACTTGCCATCTTTTACTCCTGATGATTATATGCTGTTTGCCATCCTAAAAAGATGCTACATTTATGGCAAGAGAATTTTCCGAAAAGATCAAAAACATCACCGCGCAGATGAAATAATTTGCCAAAACACAAAGAAAGCTTAACTTTGTATTGACAAAAGTGGTATAATTAACAATGTGTATTTAGTTCAAGGTTGACTTAAATATAAAACATTTGCTTTTAGTGCCTTAGTGTTGTATAATATTTTAAAAGGAGCTAAGATGAAACCAAAGATAATTATATTTAGCACGCCATCTTGCAGTTGGTGTAAAAAGATAAAAGATTATATGAAGAAGAACGGCTTCAAATATAAGGAAGTGGATGTTTCCAAAGACCACAAAGCCTTTCAAGACATGGTTCGTAAGACCAATCAAGAAGGCGTTCCTCAAACATGGATAAACAACCGGCCGGTTGTTGGCTTCGATAAAGCCAAGATTGACCGGTTATTAGGGATTAAATAAGAGAAATTAGGAGAATAAAAATGAAAAAGAATGCAGAAAAATTTCAAGAGCTTGTAACCAGATTACAAGTCGTGCTCAGTGAGATAGATTATGCTCAGAAAGCTTGTCTTCAAGCGGGCAGAATGGAATGCCTTTTGCTGAAGCATGTCTATAATTCAGATGAACTTATCAATATGAATGAGCTCGCCAAGGTTCTCAATGTATCACACAGCCGTGTAACCAGAATCATGGATAACCTCGTCAGCAAACAACTTGTGATGAGAAAGCCCAGTCTTAAAGACCGTCGCTGCTGGTTTGCAGTGATCACCGAGAAGGGCAAGAAGCTCGCTGAAAACAGTCAAAAGACCGCGTTGGATCAGCAGATCAGCCTGCTCAGCAAATTGCCGGAAGGCCAAGTTGATGAAGTGTATAAAGCCTTCAGATCCTATGTGGAAAAATATGAAGAAGTGTTGAAAGAAACTTACATTGAGGTGTAAAGGCATGAATACTAAAGTATTAACCAGATTTGTAGAGGGCATGAGTTTCGAATCATTTAGCGATGGTCATAAGATCCCCATCGATGCCTCCATCGACAAGGGTGGAAAAGACACGGGACCTCGCCCTAAGCCACTTTTGCTGTCAGCTCTTTCCGGCTGTTCCGGCATAGACGTCGTATCAATCCTCAGAAAAATGAAGATTGAAAACTATGAATTGGATATCGAAATGGAAGCAGAAAACACTGAAGATCATCCGATTTATTATCACACAATCCACATGGTTTTCAAGTTCAAGGGTGAAAATCTCAATCCCGAGAGAATCATGAGAGCCGTAAACCTCAGCAATGACAAGTATTGCGGTGCAACCGAGATGCTTAAGAAGGCTGCAAATATTATAGTAAAAGTATATATAAATGATGAAGAGGTAGTTCAATGAGATATGTAGTGACGATCCTAATGGTCTTGATGGTCGCTATTTTGGGATGCGTGAAAGCGCCCAAAACGGACGCGAGCGCTCCCGCGATCGACGCTGAAAACACGGAAACTGCAGACGGAGAATTTGTGTATGAGCCCGGAACTTGGATAGAAAACTGGGATAACGCAATCGAAACTGCAAGAGCGCAAGATAAAACCGTATTAGTCAATTTCACCGGTTCAGACTGGTGTGGCTGGTGCATCAGACTCGTAAAGGAAGTCTTTGATCATCAAGAGTTTAAAGACTATGCAAAAGAGAATCTTGTCTTGCTCAAGCTTGACTTTCCGCGCGCCGTTCCGCAAAGCGATGAACTTAAAAACCAAAACAGACAGCTTCAAGCTCAATTTGGAATCAGGGGATATCCCACCATTTTGCTCGTGAGCGGTGAAGGTAAAGAAATCGGCAGAACCGGATATCAAGATGGCGGTCCTGCTAATTATGTAAATCACCTTAAAAGCTTTGTTAAATAACTGATATTATTTAGTTTAGCTATAGCTGATGCCGAGGACTGATGTTTTCGGCATCATTTTTTATGTCTTAATTTACTGTATTTTATGGCAGTTAGACCATGTCTTCCCTATAGGGTTCTGGTGATGATGTGGTCATGATATGGTCATAGGCATGACCACATCATAGGGAAAAGATGAGCAGAATCCAATAGGGAAGAGGTGAGGAATTCTCTTGGGTGATTGCGCTCAGGTCTCTTTTTAAAGAAAGCTGATAATTGTTCATTTATTGTGCATATATTTCTTACAAATCTTTTTTATTTGAATTGAGTTGAGAATATTATGAGATTATAAAGCTCTGATATCATGCAAGATAGCGTTATCGTAAAATAAAAGCAAAACTCTTTTCTTGACACTTATAGGCAAAATAAAAGTTTATAGCTTTTAATAGCAGTTTTATAATTCATTTAGTCTAATCTACGGATTAGATAGGGAGTTTATAGATGAAACAGTTCAGGATTGAGGCACATCCCATATTGAATGTGCCGATGCTGGATAAGGTCAGCTTTTATTTCAATGGTAAATTGATCGAGGCGCAAAAAGGGGAGATGATTTCCTCAGCTTTGATCGCAAATGGAATTGACATTTTTGGACATCATCACAAGGATGGTAGCGCTCAGGGTCTGTTCTGTGCGAACGGACAGTGTGCTAAATGCACCGTGATTGCCAATGGCGTTGCGGTGAAATCCTGCATGACGGCAGTAGAAGAGAACATGATCGTGCAAAGCGCGGAAGGTTTGCCCGTCTTGCCCGAAGATGATAGAACTCAGAGCTTTGAGCCCATTGAGGAGATCAGCTGTGATGTGCTCATCATAGGCGGAGGCCCGGCAGGGCTGTCGGCAGCGGCTGAGCTGGGTAAGCACGATGTAGACACCATTCTTTTGGACGATAAAAATACACTCGGCGGAAAGCTGGTCTTGCAGACGCATAAGTTCTTTGGTTCTGAGCAAGATAGCCGTGCCGGAACGCGTGGTCATCACATCGGCATCATCATCGCCGAAGAGCTTGATCAATATAAATCCATCAAAACATGGAAAAATAGCACGGCGCTCTTTGTTTTCAGTGATAAGAAGGTCGGTGTTCTCAAGGATGGAGTCTATAAGCTCGTAACGCCGAAACGTATACTGAATGCAGCCGGAGCGCGAGAGAAGTTCCTGCGTTTTCAGGGAAATGATCTTGCTCGCATATATGGCGCAGGTGCGTTTCAAACCCTTGTAAATCGTGATCTTGTGCGTCCTACACAGCGGCTTTTCATCATTGGTGGCGGAAACGTTGGGCTCATCGCTGCATATCACGCCATGCAGGCGGGAATCGAAGTGGTGGGGCTGGCGGAAGCAATGCCTCGCTGCGGTGGATATAAGGTTCATGAAGATAAATTAAGACGCTTCGGCGTTCCCATATATACCTCGCACTCAATACTTTGCGCTTATGGCGATAAGAGCGTGGAAGGTGTGACAATCACTGCAATCGATGAGAAATTTAATGCCATCGAGGGCACGGAAAAGAGTTTTACTTGCGACACCGTTCTTGTGGCTGTGGGGCTGGATTCTTTAAATGAATTCACTCAGGAAGCAGAAGAGGCCGGCATTCCTATCGATGCTGCTGGAGATGCTTTGGAGATAGCCGAGGCGAGCTCAGCCATGTTCAACGGCAAGATCGCGGGACTCAAGATAGCGAAGATCTTCAAAGGCGATGCTGTGGAAGAAATCCCGGAAAGCTGGTATTCAAAGGCGGATATGCTGAAAAGACATCCGGGGCAAATTAAGGAATATCAGTCTCTTACGGATGAGAGCGGGGTGATGCCGGTGATTCACTGTTTGCAAGAAATCCCCTGTAATCCTTGTACTACGGTTTGTCCAACGCAGTCTATTCACACCGAGGATGGCTCGCTCTTCACCCTGCCGAGATACGATGGAAAGTGCATCGGTTGCGGTAAATGCTTGCTCATTTGTCCCGGTTTGGCGATCACTTTGGTGGACTATCGAAAGAATGCGGATATGCCTACGATCTCTATCGCTTATGAGATTGGTAATTATGAAGTTAAGCCCGGGGACACACGCGAATTGTGTGATATCGATGCAAATCCATTGGGAAGCTTTGAAGTTGTTAAGGTGGATAACTTTAGAAATGTGAATACTATGCTGGTTCGTTTTGAAGTTCCGCGTGAGATTGCTAAGAAAGTGGCAGGATTCAGGGTTCAGGCGCAGGAAGTGTCTCGTCCCTTGCCGCAGCCCGTGATTCCTAAGAGGATGAAGGATGACGCAATGGTTTGCCTCTGCGAGCGCGTTACAGCCGGAGAGGTTCGTGCGCTGATTCGTCAAGGTATTCACGATCTGAATCAGATCAAAGCCGTCACTCGTGCCGGTATGGGGCCTTGTGGCGCAAAGACTTGCGAGGTTCTCATCAAAGGTTTGCTTCGCGAAGAGGGAATCGCTCCCGAAGAGGTTGTGCCAAATACAAAGCGCCCCGTGTTCGTTGAAGTTCCCCTTGGCGTGTTTCCCGGCGGAGGTGTGAAATGATACACGACGTAATTATAATCGGTGCCGGCTCCATCGGCTTGCCCACTGCGGTTGATCTTGCTGAAAGCGGGCTCAAGGTGCTCGTGATCGACGGTGAAAAGGGACCAGGACAGCAGAATAATAAGAAAGCAATCGGCGGAGTTCGCGCTACGCACTCGGATTTCGGTAAAATATCCATAGGGCGCAGGACTATCGAAGTTTTTAAGAATTGGCATGAATCCCGTGGGGACGATATCGGCTGGTTCAGCGGCGGATATTCTTATCCTGCATATACTAAGGAGGATGAGCGGGAGCTGAAAGAGCTCATGGAAATTCAGCTTGAATTTGGGCTGAATATCAAGTGGCTGAGTGCAGATGAATATGCAGAGCTCGTGCCCGGCGTCGTGCGTGAAGGGCTTTTAGGCAGCACATATTCGCCGGAAGACGGCAGTTGTTCACCGCTTCTCTTCAATAGTTCCCTCTATAAATTTGCCCTGAAGGCGGGGGTGGACTTCCGCTTTGGCGAAACTCTCGTAGATATCAAGATGAAAGGCGATAAAATCAGCGAACTCATCACAGATAAAGGGCGCTATCAAGCGAATGTCGTGATAAATGCCGCAGGTAGTTATGCGCGCGAGGTAGGGGCGATGGTCAATGAAGATTTGCAGGTCTTTCCTGATAATCATGAGGCGGGGATCACTGAGCCTGTCGCCCGGTTCTTTGAGCCCATGGTGATCGATATGAGGAAGGCGCCGGGTAGCGCAAACTTCTATTTCTATCAGAATTATGAGGGGCAAGTGCTGTTTTGCATCACGCCCGATCCGCCTATCTTGGGGGTCAATAACCTCTCCACATCGGAGTTTTTGCCCATGTGTAGCAAACGGATGATAGAGCTTTATCCCAGGCTGAGACTGCTAAGGGTGCGCAGAACATGGCGCGGACAATATCCCATGACGCCGGATGGATTTCCCATCGTGGGGCAAAGCCAAACCGCCGAGAATATGCTCAATGCTGTGGGTATGTGCGGTCAGGGATTCATGTTCGGTCCCGGCATGGCAGAACTGCTCACGCGCATGATCACCGACGACCTTCGTGATAGCGATCTTGAGATACTGAAGAGCTTTGATCCCAAGCGCGATTTCAGCTCTGAAGAGAAATTTAAATAATAGCTTGACAAAATGTGAGAGTCCGGTTTCATTAAAGAAGTGAGATACACAAAGATGGAGATGCCGATGTCCGAAATAAAAAGAATACAGTGCCTTATCCTGTTAATTATCATGCTCTTGCCTCTATCGATGGCGGCGAGGGCTGTGCCGAATAACCAGGAAAGCTATGCCTATCGTTTCATAGCAAATCTTTATGAACTGGGTGAGCGAGATGCGCTTGAGAGCGAGATTAGGGCTTTTGAGGCGCAATATCCGCACAGCCATTTTCGCTATAATCTGCGACTGATCAGGGCTAATATCATGCAGGAGAAGGGGATGCATGCCGAGGCGCTTGATACATTCGATAAGCTTTTAAGAGAGAAGCTTGATCTCGGGCTCAGGCATCAGGTCTATCTATCAAAGGCTGTGTCTCTCTTGGCTACAAAGCAATATTCAGAAGGCATTCTACAGCTTGATCTCTTGGAAAATGAGAGTAAAAATCCTATGCTTATCTCACGTGCAAATCTCTATCGTGCAAGAACATATAGAATGCTTGGGCAACATTATGGTGCGCTGAGATATTATCAGCATTTGATTGATGATGACGCGCGTGAAGATGTGCAGTACGAGTATCTGGAAAGCCTCTTAAAGCTGGATAAACAAAGTGAAGCGGAGCTCTTTTTAAATCAGATGGATGAGGCGTATGAGGACTATGTTAAGTCGCAGATTACATATTGCAAGTATCTGCTTGATAATAATAGGTTTGAAGAGCTCACTGCGCATCTGGAAAGCATCAAAAAGTATCAAAGCGAGCCTAACATGGAGCTGATCCGCCTCAGGCTGGCTTTTATCACGAATGACTATGAGTCCGCAGAGGAAATTCTTACACAAACCGAGAATAGCGGTGATTATTTTGACTATTATCAGGGGCTGTATTTACTTAATAATGATAGGATTGATGAGGCTGATGAGCTCTTTATCGGGCTGGTGCGCAAAGGCGATGCTCAGCTGTCCGTCTTGGCATATTTGGAGAGGATTAAGATACTTTTTAAGTCCGAACCTCAGGAGGCAGTTCGTCAATTAAAGGCTTTCATGGCGCAAAAACAGCCGGTCGCTTATGCACAGCAACTCTATACTATGAGCCACTTTGCCTATGTGTCGGAAGATTATTCCGAAGCGCTGAGATATCTCGCTCTTGCACGCGGTGAGGCGGATAACCGCGTGCTACTCTCTGAAATCGATTACATGATAGCCCAAAGCTGGATGAGATTGGAGCGCTTTAGTCAGGCCGCTGAGAGTTATAATAGATACCTAAACCTTTATCCTGATGGGGATAAGCGCGATGCTTCGCTCTTTTATCTGGGCTATATCAATTTTAAATCTAAGGACTATAAGCTTGCCATTGCGGCTTTTAATGATGTCATAGAAAGATACCCGCAGTCTGAATTTGCGGTCTCGGCTGAGTTCTATCTCGCTGAGATTGATTTCTTTCAGGCGAACTATAGTCTTTCTGTAAATGCCTTTATGAGTCTTAATGAGGATCTTCCCGAGAATTCTTTCCGCCAGCATGTCAGTCTCAGGATTGCGCAATGTTATTATTATCTTGAGAACTATCCCGAAGCATTGGCTTGGACGGAGCATCTGGCTGAATCCTATGATAAATATATACTTTGGGGACATATCAGGTTCAATCAAACTGAATATGCCTTTGCTATAGATGCCTTTGAAAAGGCTATCAGGCATGCAGATAGCGATGTTCAGCAAAAGGAAATTAACAGCTATCTTGCGCTAACTAATTATAAACTTAAAAGATACGATGAAGCTTCTCGGCTGTATCTTGAGCTCTATGACGGAGAGGAAAGCCCGGATACATTCCTCTATCTGAGTGCTAAATCCGCCTATGCCGCGGGAGACTTCAATCTTGCTTACAATCTCTTTGAGCAGTTTGTGGATGAGTTTCCTGAGTCCGATCTCTTCCTGGCTGTATTGACAGACATGGCAAACGTGCTTTTCAACATGGAAAACTATGAGGATGCATTCGATACATATCAGAGCGTGCTCAGTCGTTTCCGCAATAGAATAGAGTTTAATCCTCGTGAGCAAGGTCTTTTAGCAGAGGTCTTTACGGGCATAGAGCTCAGTCTCATGCAGCTTGAAAATAGCGATATTATCAATGAATTAGCGGATAGTATAGACAGCTATAAAAGCCACTATCTGCGCTTTGAGCTTACCTATCTCGTTACGCGGCTCTATGCTCAGAATGAAGACTGGTTGGACGTGCTGGATCGCGCTGAAAGAATAAGAGAGAGTTTCCCGGAGCATGAGAGCTTGGATCTCAATCTGCTCTCCGCGCAGGGGCTTATCAAACTCAATGAATATGATCAGGCAGACACGCTCCTATCCTCTTTGTATGGCGAGACAAAGGATGTTCGCGCGCTGATCTATTGGGCAGAGATAGACCTGCTCTTTGGCGATTATGATGGTGCTTTAGAGAAGTATATCACAGGCCTAAATGAAGGCTATGATGAGGAGCTGTGGCTCTTAGCGCTAAAAGCATCGCAGATTGCCGACTATCAGGACTTCTCCATCATCTGGGAGCTCGGTGAAGAAAAAGGAGGCCGCAATGCAGACGCAAGGCTCATCTATCTGCCTTATCTGATTGAGAGTGGAAAGCTCCGTGAAGCAAAGCTTCTTGCAGATCTGATCATAGGCGAGAACCTCGATCCTTTCTACCATGCGCAGGCTTTTTACTCCATCGGTCTTATCCGCTATGAACAATCCTTCTACGTGGAAGCAATCAAGGAGTTCAAGAAACTCAGTGTTCTCTTTCCCGATTATGGTGAATTATTAAGCGACGGTGCCTATTACAGCATCCTTTCTTATCTTAAGATCGGTGCAAGAGAAGAGGCAAATATGCTTTTCTTGGATAGCGCGGAGATACTCTCTGAGGAGCATAAAGAGAGCCTGTCCGAAATGCTGGGGGAGGAAAGATGAAACGCTTTAGCTTACTCATCCTAACTCTATTCTTTGGAATGCTCTTAGCTCAGGTTCAGGAATTGCCCGATATCGAAGTGGGCGGCGGTAAAATGGACTCTATCATTCTCCTTAAAAAAGAGATACCAAAGAACTTTATGGATCCCGAAACGGGGGAATTGCCGAATTTCATTCCTTATGATACGCCTTTCCTTTCAGATGAAGAAGAGGAGGCTAAAAGCAAGGCTTATTCTTGGTATCTTGATATTCACGGCGGCGGTGATAATGAGCTGTATGCCGGCGTCAAACTCACAAACATCAGGAGCAGATTGAAAAGCCTGTATGCTGAAGCTTACATTGACCTTAACACATTAACACTCATAGGTGATTGGGAGATGTGGCAAGCTCAAGGCTTTGACTTTACTCTCTCTAAAAACACTGATCTCTTCACAAGAGTCTATCAAAAAGGTCAAGTGAGCAATAACAATACATACTCACTGATAACCGGCGCGATATCAACATATTCAGAGAGCTTTGAACTGGGAGAATTAGATCTCCGCAAGATAATCAATGAGATAGACGCCAATTGGTATGTAGCGGACAACGGGATGGACGGCTGGAGCTTTGGTGCACGCCATCAGAGCGAAGCGGTGTGGGATAACTATATGATAGGCAATAGCTTTGTCCTGGATGAGAAAGAGTCTGCACTGCATAGCTTTGCGCGCTATTATCACCACGATGAAGCCAATATCGGGCTTCATATCATGTTCGATAAACATAGCTTTTTCCCATCGCTCGGCTTTGCTTGGCGCAATGTGCTGGATTATGACAGCCACTTGATCATCTCAAACGAGCCAAGGCTTGTCCATAGTAGCTTCAGGGCGCTCTCAGAGCAGTTTGCTTGGACTGATATAGGCAAAACGCAGAGGAATAACTTGGTGCCCCTGAATCTAAGCTTTGCCTTTCAGAAGAATCACTTTGGCAGCTCTCCCATAAGGCTTGAGGTAGCAAATACCACTACTTATGAGAGCGCTAAGCCTGTGAGACACTACAACGCCGATAGCGATATTGCCGAGATTGTCTTTGATAAATACTTTAGCAATACCAGTTATGCAGGCATCCTGTATCAAGGCAAAGGCTATCATGTGGAACAAATAGCAAGCTTTGAGATCCCTTATCTGCCCAATACAGAAGAGAATTGGCTGCCTTATCACGCGCCTTTTAAGCTCATCACGAAAGCAGGCGTAAAGCCCATAGAGAAGCTGGAGCTGGGCATGATCTTAGAGCAGCAAGCCCGCAGGAAAGACTTGGACAAGAGCGCGCTGCCGTATATAGCCGATGTGAGCCTCTTTGGAAGCTACTACCTTGACGACTTTAACAGAATGTATCTAAATATCGAGAATCTGCTCAACATGGACATAGAAGAATACCACATGATTCCCAAGAAGAAGTTAAAAGCCTTTATCGGGCTTGAAGTAAGGTTTTAGGGCTGTCTTGGTGCGCAGGTTTTCATCCTTTCTCAGAGGGCTTTTGAAGGCAATGTTTTCCGGTTACAACGGCGTTCAGATCTTCCTGTATCCCGTATTGCTCTTCTTTTGGCTTTCCCATGAGTCTGCGATGATGTCTTTCACCACCCTGCTTGGCAGACGGCTTCACTACTTACCACTCGTGTTTTATTTCGTGCTTTTGGTATATGTAGGCTTCATGGTAATGAAGATATACACAGGCGTGTTTGACGGCTCAGGCAGGCAGTATCAGAACCGCTTGGAAGAGTTTTACGATCTCGTGATCCGGTTGCACAGATATCTCTTTTACACCGTGATTATACTGATGATCTTCTATGTTCTAACCAAGTTCCTCTCTTATTTCTATGGTATAGAGCTGCCGCTAAAGAAGGGCTTGATGTATGCCTTTAGGCTATTTACATCATCCATCATCCTGTTTTATTATGTATATACTATGTGGCTAAGGCCATACAGAGAGCAGCATTATAGCACGAGGCATTGTCAGTTGAAATGTTATGTCTGGGTGGTGAAACATCCCTTTCAGGCCTTTAAGTTTACTCTTATCATGCTTTTGATAATGTCTGCAATAGTAAGGATATACCTGCTGGCGATCAGCTATGTATTCATCCCCTTACAAGACTTTTTCTATGGCGCGACGGGCATCAGTCTGAGCATAATGCTTCAGCCTGTTAATAAGATCAGCAGCGTGGCGATCAATATCTTCCTGTTGTCCGCTGCATTCCTCTTATCAAACCTACTATTTTATCCCTTTATATACGTGGGAGACAGGCTTAGCTTAGCGCTTCATCCCATCTTAAGAGAGCAAAGAGATCATGGCAAAACGCAACTATAAACGTAAACCTGTAAAGAAGAGAACAACTCGGAAAAAGCCTGTTAGAAAGACAGCCAAGACCAAGAGCCCGCGCCTGGGATATTACCTCCTGGCAGGGCTTTTCGTGATCTTTGTGATGTGGCTCTTGATACGAAACCCTATACCCGCCCCTCAGGACCTGGAAGAGAGAGTAGCACACAAAAGAGAACAGATCAAAGAGCGCTCCAAAGCCACGGTTAAGACTGCAAGAAAGAGCAAAGAAGAAGAGCAGGATGAAGAGATTGATCTGACTGTGCATCCAAAGCGCGAAAAGCAAGAAGGTCCCTCCTTGGCGCATGAGGGCGAGAGCGAGATCGACCTTGTGATTCGCCGAACCGCAGACGAGATCGGCGTTCCGGTAAGTGCAGTAAGGCGGAGAAAGCGCGACGAACGCGTAAGTTTCTCAATCCCGATTGATCGCTCTCAGATGGATCTTACATATGCAAACATGATCTTCAAAGGCAAGATGGAGATGAACGCGGCAAAGTTTGTAAAAGGACAAGACAGCCGCACCAAGCAGAGCCTGCTATTTAGTCACAAAGGCACGGCCGATCAGTATGAGATCGACCTATATTATGACAACAAGCTCTACCAAAAGAAAGGTTCGGAAAAGACCATAACCATAGTGATAGACGACTTTGGCGACATAGGCGGCAAGCTCTTAGAGGGCTTTTTCGCCATCGATCCCGAAGTCTGCTTTGCCATCTTCCCGGATGCGCCATACACCGATCAGACCGTACGACTCGCTGACAGGCAGGGACGCGACTACATCATACACGTTCCCATGGAGCCCATCGGCTACCCGAAAGTGAACCCCGGCAAGAACGCAATCTTAGCACAACACAACGAAGCTCAGGTGCGCAAGATCTTAGGCGCACATCTTACTAAGATGCCTCAAAGCCTTGGGATAAACAACCACATGGGCAGCCTGGCAACCTCCGACCCACATCTGATGCAATCCGTGGTAAACGTGCTTAAAGACCATGGCAAGCTCTTCTTAGACAGTCGCACGACAAACGTCTCGGTGGCATATCAAACCGCCCAGAAATCCAGCATAAAAGCCTTTAGAAACGACCTCTTTTTAGACAGCCCAAATATCAGCCAATCCACGATGAACTCCAAGCTGAGCCAGATAAATCGGCTTGCGAATTCAAAGCGGCACGTGATCGCAATCACGCATTGCCACAGCCAAGAGAAGCTGGACTATTTGAAAGAAATGATAAGTAAACTTAAAAGCGCAGGTTTCACTTTGATCCCGCTATCGGAGTTAGACCAGCGCAATATACCGGAGATTATATGAGTTTAATTGAAGCAATAATATTAGGCCTGGTGCAGGGCTTGACGGAGTTTATCCCCGTCAGTTCATCCGGCCACTTAGTTTTGGTGCAAAAGCTGTTCGGCTTTGGGATTGAGGAAAACATCACCTTTGAGATCTTCTTACATCTCGGCACTTTACTTGCAGTTCTAATCTTTTTCTATCGTCAAATCTGGGACCTAATCGTCTCGCTTTTTGTGTGGCGCAAAGACACTGTCGGCGAGAGCCACGCCAAAAACCGCATGATAATCGTATATCTGATCATCTCGACCTTTGCCACGGGAGTGCTTTATCTGGTCTTCGGCAAATACTTTGAAGCTGCTTACGATATGCCGCGACTGGTGGCGGGCATGCTGCTCATCACCGGCGTGATCCTCTATCTCTCGGATATGAAAAAGGATACGCAGACGCCGCAATCCAACATCGGAGTGGTGAAATCCACCATCATCGGCATCGCACAAGGGATTGCAATCATCCCCGGCATCAGCCGTTCGGGCTCGACAATTGCAGCCTCGGTCCTATGCGGCATGAAGCGCAAGGATGCTGCTCAGTTCTCGTTTCTGCTCTCCATCCCCGCGATTTTAGGCGCAAACTTGGTGAGCATCAAAGAGTTCCAGCAGATCGAGAGTGCCATGTGGGGCAATTACATAGCCGGCTTCATAGTCTCCTTCGTCAGCGGCTATTTTGTGATCGCCTTCCTGATTCGCCTCATCCAATCCGGCTCACTGAGATATTTCTCCTATTACCTTTGGGCAGCAGGACTTATCACCTTAGGATACCTTACTTTCTTCTGATGAAAAAGACAGCACTCAACGCCCTGGAATTTGGCTCACACCGAGCAAAGATAGGAGATAACTTCCTGCTTGTGGGCGAGGACGCGTATCTGATCGACAGGATAATTTCGCAGATATCGCGCTCGATCAAAGAGGGCGGTGATGTGGATACCACGCTGATCTACGGCGATGATATGAGCTATGGAGAGCTGGCGGATCACCTGGATAGCTACACCATTTTTTCGGATGCAAAGCTACTGATAATCAAGAACGCGGAAGCACTGAATAAACGCAGTTTAGACCTGCTCGGCTCATATTTTGACGACCCCTTGGACAGCCAAAGCTTGATCATCGTAAGCGCTAAAGTTGACGGCAAATTCACCGCATGGAAGAAAGCCACGGCAGGCAGCCTGAGGGTGAATTGTGATCCTCCAAAATTTAGCCGGGACATAAGATCATGGCTTTCCACGGAGCTCAGACGCATAGGCAAGAGTATGTCTGCACAGGCGATAGACGACTTTATCTCTCGCATCGAGATGGATTATTACACCGCCGCCAATGAGCTGATCAAGCTGGATATTCTCACCGGCAAGCGCGATCAAATAACCGCGAAAGACCTCGAGATCAGTCTCAGCGGCAAGCGATTGGGAACCCGCATCGATTTCTACCGCGCGATAGGAGCCGGCAACCTCCCCGCTGCCATACGCCACCTGCATCTCATGATAGATTCCGAGATGGAGCCCATCCGCATACTCTTTCAACTCATACAGCTTTTCAACACGCTTTGGAAGATACAACTCCTTCGCCAAAGAAGGGTTAGCGATGGCGAAATCACCGCAAAATACCTTTTTGAGCTATTCTTCTCGCAGCGCAAGGAATATATGAACTTTGCTCGCAAATATCCGCTTCCCGCGCTAGAAAAGATCATGGACATACTCTATGAGACCGATTACGAGCTAAAAAGTAGCCCCATAGACAGAAACATGATCATTGAACTTTGCCTTATCAAGATAATGGGAACGATTTGAAAAAGAGCGGCATTTTGCTTCACATCAGCAGTTTAAATACCGATTATGGTATTGGCGATCTGGGAAGTGAAGCTTATGCTTTTGCAGATTTTCTTGCACAGAGAGGAGAGAGTTATTGGCAGATCTTGCCCTTGAACCACCCGGGACACGGAAACTCGCCTTATAGCCCGATATCTGCCTTTGCCGGTAATCCATATCTGATTAGCCCTGAGCTGCTTATAAGCGATGGCTTGCTAAAGGAAAGTGAAGCGATCCGCCTGCCCAAAGGCTGGAAAATAGACTTTGAAAGCGTGTATAAGGCAAAGGACAAGATGCTGAAACTCGCTGCAAACCGCTACATACAGCGCCACGGCATAGACGAATATATAAAGGAAAAAGCTTATTATATCAAGCCTTACACAGCTTTTTTATACCTCTGTGAAAGCTATAAAGACTCAAACTGGCAAAGCTGGGACAAGAGCCACAAAAGCTACAGTGACGAGCTATTTCAAGAGATCGCGCAAAAGCCTCGCGCGCAAGAGATTATCGCCATCCAAGCCATCTTTGAAGATCAACTAAAGCGCCTCAAAGAATACGTGATCTCAAAAGGCATCAAGATAATCGGAGACGTGCCCCTTTACCTCAGCTATGAAAGCGCAGAAGTATGGGCTTTTCAGGAGCTTTTTGATCTCGACAAAGAGGGGAGAAGACAAAGCTTTGGTGGAGTTCCCCCGGACGCCTTTTCCGACGAAGGTCAGCTTTGGGGCAACCCCATCTACCTTTGGGAGAAAATGGCTGAAGACGGCTTCGAGCTTTTCATGCAACGCTTTGCCCACGCTCTTGACTTTGTTGATCTGCTTAGATTAGACCACTTTATAGGCTATGTGAACTACTGGAAAGTGCCCTTAATAGATGGCAAAAAACCCAAAGACGCCAGAAGAGGCAGCTGGGTGAAAGCAATGCCCGAAGCCTTTTTCAAAGAATTAAACAAGAGGTTCTCAAAGGAACGCTTCATCGCCGAAGACCTCGGAATCCTCAACGATGAAGTATGCCACTACCGCGATAAATACAGCTTCCCGGGCATGATCGTTCTGCAGTTTTGCTTCGACGACGGCGTTCAGGATGTTTCGCGCTTCCCCGAAGACCGCATCATCTATACAGGAACGCATGACAACAACACCTCAATAGGTTGGTTTAGATCCCTCCCTGAAAGCTCTAAAACGAGACAAAACCTGAGCTTATTTTGCCAAAAACACCTCCCCAAAAGCAAACCTCCCAGCGAGAAAAACATACACAAGATCATGGCAGAAACCGCACGCATTTCCGGCTGTAAGACTATGATTTTACCCATGCAAGACCTCTTGGGCTTGGACGAAACTCACAGGATGAACATCCCCGGAACACCGCAAGGCAACTGGGATTGGCGCATGAACAGCCCAATAAAAGAAATAGTAAAAGATTTTTAAGCTTGCCAAAAAAGGCAAGTGAATTAAATATGATTGTAAACCATAAATGCGGGAGATTATCCTTTGCATTTACACCCAAAAAGCTTATAATGTTTTTAGAAGAATAAAAATAATAACAATGGAGGCTAATAATGCCAAAAGTACTTATCGCCACAGAAAAACCCTTTGCCGCAGCAGCTGCCGCAAAGATCAAAGCCGAGCTTGAAGCTGTAAACTATGAATACACTTTCCTCGAATCCTACACCGATCCCGCCGATCTGCTCGCTGCAGTAGCAGATGTTGACGCAATGATCGTCCGCAGCGACAAGGTGACCGAAGCCGTCTTAGACGCAGCTAAGAACCTCAAAATTGTTGCTCGTGCAGGCGCCGGATTTGACAACGTTGATCTCAAAGCAGCATCCGCCCGTAATGTGGTCGTGATGAACACCCCCGGTCAGAACGCAAACGCAGTTGCAGAACTCACCATCGGAATGATGATTTACCTCGCACGTGCCAAATTTGGAGGCAAGAGCGGCACTGAGCTTGCAGGCAAAAAGCTTGTCCTTTTTGGATTTGGCTACATCGCTCGCCTCGTTGGCCGCATGGCAAAAGGCATAGGCATGGAACTTTATGCCTATGACCCTTATATTGCAAACGAAGTTATGACCAAAGAAGGCGTTAAGCCGCTTAGCAAAGTTGCCGATATCTTCAAAACCGGTGACTATGTTTCCTTGCATATGCCCGCTAATGATGAGACTTCCAGATCCATCAATTGGGACGTGCTTTCCCTCGTTGGCGACGACTTTACCCTCGTAAATACCGCCAGAAAAGAGCTCATCAATGAAGACGACATGCTCAAAGCATTTGCCGAAAAGAAAGGCTTCCGCTATGTGAGCGACGTTGCTCCGGATAATCTTGACGCGATCAACGCAGATTATGCAGACAGAATTTATTGCACACCTCGCAAGATGGGCGCACAGACCCTTGAAGCAAACGTCAATGCAGGCGGCGCAGCAGCTCGTCAGATCATCGGTTTCATCGAGAAGGGCGACAAGACCTTTAAGGTAAACTAAACAAACAACCATCCATAAAAAGCCGGGTTCACGCTCGGCTTTTTTTGTGCCTTTTCCATGGCTTGCCTATTGGATTCCGGTGATGATATGGTCATGATATGCTCATCACCATGACCACATCATAGGCGCAAGCTAAGCTGTATCCAATAGGGAAGGAGTGGCTGAAAAGCAGAGAAATCACAAAAAAAAGAAGAAAAAACGAAGAAAAACAGCTTTTCATAAGATTTTCCTTGTCTTATTTTGTAAGTTTGAAATAAAGGATATAAAGAATAAAAACGCATAAAGGACATGGAAATGAAACTATCGAAAAGAGCATTGGACATTCAAGCATCCCCGATTAGGAAGCTTATGCCGCACGCCGTAAAAGCAAAAGCTGATGGCGTAAAAATCTATCACCTCAACATCGGTCAGCCCGATATCCCAACCCCTCCCGAGATGATCGAAGTATATCATCAGTTCGATCACAAAGTTCTGGCTTATGGTCCCTCACAAGGTCTCGAGGTCTATCAAAAGAGCCTTGTTAAATACTACGCAAAACAGGGAATCGAGCTGGAGGTTGATGACATCATCGTCACAATCGCGGGCAGTGAAGCCGTCACATTTGCCATGATGGTTGCCGCAAACGAAGGCGACGAAATCATCGTTCCAGAACCTTTTTATACCAACTACAATGGATTTGCCACCATGGCGTCCATCACCATCAAGCCGATCACTACCTATGCAGAGAACGGCTTTGCGCTTCCCAGCGACGAAGAATTTGAAAAACTGATCGGGCCTAAGAGCCGCGCTATCATGCTTTGCAATCCCGGAAACCCCACCGGCTCCGTGTATAGCAGAGAAGACCTCGAAAGAGTGGCTGCGCTTTGCAAAAAGCACAATCTCTTCCTGATCTCGGACGAAGTGTATCGCGAATTTGTGTATGACGGACTCAAGCACACCAGCGTTTTGGAAATCCCCGGTCTCGAAGAGCATGCCATCATGGTGGATAGCGTGTCTAAGAGATACTCTGCATGCGGCGCGCGCATTGGCTGCATCGTTTCCAGAAACAAAGAGCTCATGGCTGCAACGCTCAAGTTTGCCCAAGCCAGACTTTGCCCTCCGACGGTTGATCAGCTCGCCGCGAACGCTTGCGTCTATCTGCCGGATGAGTTCTTTGAAGAGCTCATTGAGGAATATCAATCCCGCAGAGACCTCGTTTATGAAGAGCTTATGGATATCGAAGGCGTGGTTTGCAAGAAGCCGGAAGGCGCGTTTTATGTGATTGCGAATCTGCCGATTGAAGATGCCGAAGACTTTGTGATCTGGATGTTGGATCACTATAGACTCGACAACGAAACTGTGATGGCTGCGCCTTGTGAAGGCTTTTATGCCACCCCGGGACTCGGCAGAAACGAGCTGAGACTTGCCTACATTCTCAATAAAGATGATCTGAAGAAGGCCATGCACATCTTCCGTGAAGGCCTCAAGGAATATAAGAAAATCAAGGGTTGAGATGAAAGACATTATTGCGGCAAAACACATAATAGAAGGATTGATACACAATCTGAACAATCCTTTGAATCTCATCTTGGGTTTTGCGCAAAAACTAAAGAAAAGTCATCCCGACGAAAAAGATATAAACATCATATACGATGCGGGCATAAAGATGAATAGTCAGCTAAAAGAGCTTTCTGCAAGTCTTTATGCTCGCAGTTTTGCGATCGCGAAAGAGCTGAATCTCGCTGATTGGCTGAGCCAAGAGATGGTCTTTTTGGATAATCATTTGGAGTTGAAGCACAGTATAAGGTTCGAGCGTAAGGACCTTGCGGAAGATTCTGTGATGATAGAAAGCTCCGAGCTCGCGCTGGCTTTGTGGTTTGAAGAAAAGCTGCAAAAGCTGCTCAGATCAGGCACTCGCGGCTGGATTAGAGTTGGGACTTGCCTTCATGAGGATAAGCCCGCTTTGTATATCAAGCCGGAGAGCGTGATGAGTGAGGAGATCAGAGAACTCTTGCTGGAAGATAATGACAGCAGCCTCTATCTGCCCGCGGAGCAAGTGCTTAAAAGCCATTGGAATGCCGAAATCAAGGCGATATGCGGAGTAATCTCATGAGCGAAGTGCATAGAATCTTAGTCTTGGACGACTCCTATGAGACCTTGGAGCTCATCTCCGCCCAGCTTGAGGGTGAATATCACGTTTCCACGGCTACCGATCTCGAAATGGCGCGTCGCTATCTGAAAAGCAGGCGCTATCATGTGGCTTTGATTGATTTGGTGCTCAAAGGCGAGAGCGGACTGGATCTCATCAGCGAGATCAAAGAAAACTATCCCTATACCGCCGTGATCGCCATCAGCGGACAGGCCTCCATCGAGATGGTGGTGAAGGCGATGAAGCAGGGTGCGAGCGAGTTTATCGTAAAGCCTATACTCGATCTTGATCTGATCAATATCGTGATAGAAAAGACTCTGCAATCTCAATGGCTGCTCGCCGAAAATCGCAGACTTAGCGCCATCATTGAAAAGGACTTAGAGACTAATTTAGTGATAGGCAATAGCGTGGCGATTCAGAACTTGATGAATAAGCTCAAGAAGATTGCCGCACTTGATGCGCTGTGCCTGATTACCGGCGAGACCGGAGTGGGTAAGAGCGTATTTGCCGAGATGATACATCAGAACAGTCCGCGGAGGCGAGAAAAGTTCGTTTCCGTGAATTGCGGAAGTCTCACCGAGACCCTTTTGGAGAGCCTCCTCTTTGGACACAAACGCGGTGCATTTACTGATGCTGTGCGCGATAAGATTGGCTATTTCCAGGAAGCAAATGGCGGAACTCTATTCTTGGACGAAATCACCGAGACTTCGCTTGCCTTTCAGGTGAAACTGCTCAGGGTTTTGGAAAGCGGGATATTCCGCGCGGTGGGCTCGGATTCAGACGTCACTACGGATACGCGCGTGATTGCCGCTACAAATAAGGATGTGGAAGAGATGGTGGCTGAGGGCACTTTCAGGGAAGACCTCTACTATCGCCTCAATGTGATCAACCTCCATGTTCCGCCTCTAAGGGAGCGGCGCGATGATATCCGCGTCTTTATCAGCACTTTCCTCAAAGAATTCTGTGCAAAATATAACAAACCTGAGCTTACCATACCTCCCGGAGTGATGTCCATGCTCCTAAATTACGAATGGAGAGGCAATGTGCGTGAGCTCAGAAACGCCATTGAACACGCGGTGATCCTTGCAGATAGCAAGGTGATACAGCCGGCAGATCTTCCCGAAAGCATCAATGCAGATACTATGGATCAGCATGAATATACAGACTTCTGTGAGCTGGATTGGGCGCAGGCGCGAGATAGCTTCAGCAGACAATATCTGCAAAATCTTTTGACGAGAACCGGCGGGAATATAGCCCGTGCGGCGAGTATTGCTCAGATGAGCAGAGAATCTTTATATAATAACTGTAGAAATTTAGGTATAGATTGGAACGCATATCGTAAGGATAGAAACACAGAAACGGGTGGTGAAATATGAAAACAAAGTGGAAAATAACGCCTTATCTCTTTCTTTTACCGGCGCTTGTAATAGTGGTGGCATTCAGGCTTATCCCGATAGTGATGAGCTTTGTATTGTCTTTCTTTGATTGGTCTTTGCAGGGAACCGGCAGATTTATAGGACTGGAAAACTATGCAACGATGATACATGACCCCGTGTTTTGGCAATCGCTGGGGAATACATTTTGGCTCGTGGTGATCTTGGTTCCTGCCACCATCGTGTTCTCACTGTTCTTTGCGGTGCTGCTCAATCAGATCAAATATCTCAAGAGCCTGTTTCGCATGGTCTATTTCATGCCTTTTGTCACCTCGCTGGTGGCGGTTTCCATAGTGTGGAAATTGATGTTTAATGAGCAAACGGGCTTGATCAATACCTTTTTGGGATATATCGGCATTGCGCCTCAGGCGTGGCTGGCGGAACCTAAAGGCATATTCCTGCTTATGTTCCCTGCGCTCGAGAGTTTGCCGCGCTTCTTTCACGGGCCATCGCAGGCTCTTTTTGCCATCATCATCATGACGGTTTGGAAGGGCTTGGGATACAACACCATTATCTATCTTGCGGGTTTGCAGAATATATCCAAGACCTATTATGAGGCAGCCGAGATGGACGGAGCGAGTAAGTTCCGGCAGTTTTGGAATGTGACGGTGCCGCTGATCTCGCCAACTACCTTCTACGTGCTGATTATGACCACTATTACCAGCTTTCAAACCTTCTCCCAGATCTATTTGATGACCAATAAGGGTGGTCCCTTGAACTCCACAAAGCTGATAGTCTATTACATCTATGAACGCGGATTTGACCTGCTTGAGATGGGTTATGCCAGTGCGGTTGCGCTCGCGCTCTTCGTTCTCATTCTAACGCTCACCATCTTCCAACGTAAGATGGAAAAGCACGTGAACTATTAAGGGGAGGGTGATCATGTCTAAACTACGCAGTATAATCACATACCTCATCTTGATCATCTTCGGTTTTACCATGGTGATCCCTTTTATCTGGATGATCTCCACCTCTTTGATGACTCAATCTGAATTCAATAAGCAAGATTCGCTGTTTATCCCCAAAGAGGAGTATCACCAGTGGGATAACGGCGAAACGAAAGAGCGCGTAATACTCGTGCTCGAAAAAGAGGAGACGAGCATTATCCACGTCTTGGATAGCGAGCTTGCCATAGTCGAAGAATACAAGGAAGTGCCCTCGGATGAGGTGCATATGATCAGGAAAAAGCCCAGCTTTGAATTCTCAAACTATGTCAAAGCCTTTAATAAGGTGCCTTTTGCCTTGTATTTCTACAATACAATATATGTCTCGGTTTTGAGCCTTATCGGGGTATTGATCACCTCGCTTTTGGCGGCTTATGCCTTCGCGCGCATGGAGTTTAAGGGCAGGGATTTCTTCTTTTATCTCTTCCTTTCCATGATGATGGTGCCTCAGCCCATATATCTCATCTCCTCCTATGTGCTTTTGGATAAGCTGCATTGGCTGGATACATATAATGCGCTGATCATCCCTTGGACGGCGAATATCTTTACCATCTTCCTCTTTAGGCAGCACTTTAAGGCCTTGCCGAAGGAGCTCTTTGATGCGGCGTCTATTGACGGATGCTCAGTATTTGGCATGCTCTGGCGCATAGTGGTTCCGCTATCGAAGCCGGTGATAGCCACTGCATCCATATTTTCACTGATATCGAGCTGGAACAGCTTTATGTGGCCGCTGGTGATGACAAACAGGCCTGAGCTCAGGGTCTTGCAGGTGGGGCTAAGCTATTTCAATCAAGAAGCTTCCACGCAGACGAGCCTGCTCATGGCTTCTTCAGCCTTTAGCATTATCCCGGTGTTGATCGTATTCTTCTTTGCACAAAAGCAGATCATCGCAAGCTATGCAAAGACCGGGATGAAAGATTAAACAAGAAAGGACAATCAATGCAAAAACATAATAAGAAGAAACAGACAAAGAAACAGAGAAAGGAATACCAGAAGCCGGTAAAGGCTGAAGTTGTATTGCAAAGCGCTGATCTGAGGCCAATGGCGATCGTGCCAAAGCTATATAACACCATCCTGGCTTGGGTGATCTTTGCCTTTACTTTGGCGATATATATCAGCACCCAGGCGCGGACGATGAGCTTTTGGGATAGCGGTGAATTCGCTACCTGCATCAGCATCTTGGGTGTGCCTCATCCTCCCGGAAGTCCCTTTTATATCGTAGCCGGACGTGCAATCATCGCGCTTTTTGGAGGCATCTTTACTCATGCCTTTATTGCTGCTTTCATCTCTGGGCTGGTCTCGGCTTTTGCGGTGATGTTTACCTATCTCTTTACGGTGAAACTCATCAGCATGTTCAAGGTGAGAGCTTGGGAGGCGATGTTTGCCGGAACTGTTGCGGCTTTATATACAGCCTTCTCATTTACCTTTTGGATGAACGCGATTGAGGCGGAAGTCTATTCGGGCTTGGTCTTCTTTGTGAATATGATTCTCTGGCTCACCATGGTGTGGGTGGAGAAAAGCGAGGACTATAGCCATCAGAATATCCTGCTATTTATCGTGTATCTGTTTTTCATTGGCTTTTGTGTGCATCAAACCGCATTGCAGATAGCGCCGGCGGTACTCTTTATCGTGTGCTATCCCTTGCTTTTTGCTTGGATAAAGAAGCCTGGATTTTGGGGTAAGCTGCTTGGCTATCCCTTTGCTATCTTCATTGTTTATATGATATTTAACCAGATAGGCATGGCGGTAGGCATAGACGAGATGGATAAATGGGGCTTTGCGCTGGCTACTCTCGGAATTGTTGCCTACGAGCTGCGCGATGTCTTCGGTAAGCGATTTTGGCTCTTTGCTATAGGACTCACCATTATCGGGGTCAGTAGTCACCTCTTTCTTATGGTGCGTGCGGCGAGCAGACCCTTTATCAATGAGGGAGATCCGCGTACGCTCTCAGCTTTTGCAGATTACGTTCTGCGCAGGCAGTATGGGAATACGAACTTTATGATACGCCGCGCGAGGTTCTTTACTGAGCAGCTTGGCTTCCACTTTATCCGCTATTTTAATATGCAATGGTTCCCGGAAGGAATCTTTGCGCCGATTATCAGGATGCAGGAATCCATTGGCAGCTTCATCGGCGGCATCGTGATCTTCTTCATGGGGGTGGGCGGTGCTGTATTTCAATTCAAGAAAAACAAGCATAGCTTCTTCTATTTCCTGAGCGTGTTCCTCTTTACCTCCTTGGTGATGGTCTTTGTGATGAACCTCTCCATGGGTGAGGTGAGGGATAGGGACTATTTCTTTGTGACTGCCTATAATATGTGGGCGGTGTGGCTGGGAATGGGCTCTTTGGCGTTGATCTCGCTGATCAAGCAGGAGAAGGGGCGCATCGCTCTGGCGACGATCTTGCTACTGCTACCCATTGGCAATATGATCTCGCAATATCATGTTCATGACAGGAGCAAAGAGTATATCGCGCTGGATTATGGAGTGAACTTTCTCAATTCATTGGAGGAGAATGCCATCATCTTTACTAATGGGGATAATGATACCTTCCCGCTTTGGTATGCTCAGGCGGTTAAAGATCCTTACGCCAAAAAGAACATGTATGAAGCAAGAGATATCGCGCCATCGGAGAAAGCAAAGGCGGCAATTCAGGAGGCGATGGACTTCAAGAATGCCGATCTGAAAGGCATAAGAAAGGATGTATCCGTTGCTAATCTATCGCTCTTAAATACGCCTTGGTATCTCAAGCAGATCAGGGATAAAGAGGGGATTTTGTTCAATATGAGCGATGAAGAGATAGACGAGCTCAACATAAGGCGGCTGTATAGCGATCTTGTTGTGCCCGGAACACAGGCGAGCGGCTCATTCAAGTTAGAGCTTGAACCCACTCCTACGTGGCGCGAAAGAGAGCCTTTCTATCGCATTTCTGACCTTGCCGTGATGCAGATCATCAAAGATAACTTTGGACACAGACCCATATATTTTGCCGTCACTTGTGAGAGCTTTATCGGCTTTGACGATCACTTAAGAAACGAAGGCATGGTCTCGCGTTTGGTCTCTGAGCCCGAGAAAGACGCCGTGAACATAGATAGACTGCTCAATAATATTGACAATGTGTATAACTATCGTTCAATAGACGATGATAGCGTGTATAAAGATGACAACATGGTGCGCCTCGTGCTCAACTATGGCTCGGGCTTTGTGAAAGCGGCAGAGCACTATGTGAGCGAGGGGGAATTTGACAAAGCGCTCGGCTACATAGAAAGAGCCAAGTCTTATGTCTATGACGAGCTTAAATTTACCAATTTCTACTCTCTTTATTATAGTGCCAGCGGGCAATTTGAAGAGCTGAAAGATTGGTCTCGCAATGTGATCTTCCCTCATCATGAAGGAATGGGAATTTATGTAGCCTATGTAGTATGGCACATGGTTGAGAATTACCCTGAGGAGACTCCGCAATTCTTGGAGCTGGGACTCACCACCTTCTATGATGAAGATTATTTTGCACAGCTAAGCTATCACTTTGCTATAGAAAACAATATGGAAAAAGAAATAAGAGATATGTTGCACAGGAACAGGCCTTATGTCAGATATGACTTGGGTCTTTTTATAGAAGAATTAGATAAAAGAATAGGAGATTGATAGAATTGCATAGAGGAATATTCAGTGTATTAATAGGCGGCAAGGCGGGCGAGGGAGTCAAGAAAGCGGCTCAGGTGATCGCTCAAATTGCCATGGATAGAGACAATTTTATTTTCCAAGCAGACGACTATCAGTCTGCCATCAGGGGAGCACATAACTTTAGCATTGTAAGCATTTGCAGAGAGCGACTTTATAGCGCATATAAGAGCGTTCAGCTCATAGTCAGTTTCGATAAAAAGAGCGTATTGAAACACAATTCTTCTTTGAAAGAAGGCGGCATACATTTTTGTGATGAACAGGATGCTATAGAGGGCTGTATTGCCTTGCCCTTAAATAGACTAATGAAAGAGCACTATACAAGCGGTGCTAATCTTTCGCTCTCGGCTGTGGCGATCTTTGCGCGACTTGCCGGGCTTGATAAGGACGAGCTTGAAGAGCTGATTAGAGCTGAATTCAGGCGCAATCAAGATGAGAACATCAGCTTTGCAAAGGCTATCTACGACGAGCTTGCTGCTCTTGATATTTCGCTGAGCTGCGATCTTAAGAACCCGGGAGTAAGTGCGCCGCGCAAGGGATATACCGGCAATCAGCTGATATCCTTGGGCGCATGGGCTGCTGGACTGGATTCATATTATAGCTATCCCATGACGCCGGCATCGTCTATACTGCACTTTTATGCGCGGTATAGAGATGAGCTCGGAGTTGTAGCTATACACACGGAGAGCGAGCTTGCGGCTGCGAATATGGCCATTGGTGCGATCCTTGCAGGTGGCAAAGCGGCGGTGGGTAGCAGCGGCGGCGGAATAGCACTCATGCAAGAAGCATTTTCACTTGCCGGCATGGTGGAAGCACCGCTACTGATGTTCCTCTCCTCGCGTCCGGGACCCGCAACGGGTGCATCAACTTATAGTGCGCAGGAAGACCTGAACTTTGCGCTGTATCAGGGACATGGCGAATTTCCGCGCATCGTGGCTTCTCCTGATAGCTATGAGCGTGCGCTTAGCCTTTCGGCGGAGCTTTTAGGTCTGGCTTGGGAGAGTCAGAGCCCCGCCATCTTGCTCACAGAGAAGCATCTCAGCGAGAGCATGTATAACATGGATCTGGACGCAAGCAGTTTGCCGAAGAGTGATCCTGTAATGAAAGAGCCGGCGAGCCCGTATCATCGCTATGCTTTTGCCGATGACGGTGTATCGCCAATTAAATATCCCGGCGAGGGTAATGCAGACGCCGACGATGTGATCAAATGGAACTCAAATGAACACACGGAAGATGGTGTGCGCGCCGACGAATCAGACGAGATAACCGCCATGAAAGACAAGCGCAAGAAGAAGCAAGAGCTCATAAATAAGCTGAGCAAAAACTATCAGCGCGTGGCAGAATATGGTGAGGGCGAGCTGCTCGTCTTTGCTTATGGCTCCACGGTCTTGGAACTGCGTGAAGCTCAGAAGTATCTTGATTTTAAGATAGTTGCGCCCATCTATTTAGATCCTTTCCCGGCTGAAGAATTGGAGCAATATCGCGGCAAGAAAGCGGTGGTGGTAGAGCATTCTGCGATGCCGAACTTTGCCGGATATCTGAAAGCTAAGCTTGGGCTTGAAGTGATCAAAGACGTGCTCCGCTATGACGGCAGGCCTTTTGACGCAGATGAGCTTGTAAATATCATCAGGGAGGTGAAAGATGCGTAATCTTACTACAAACAAAGAAAATACATGGTGTCCCGGATGCGGGAACTTCGGTATATTTGCAGCCGTGAAAAGAAGCATTGAAAGCCTCGTTGAACAAGGTGAGCCCATGGAAAACATCGTGATGAGCTGTGGCATTGGCTGCCATGGCAAGATGTTCGACTATTTGGATATTTCCGGAATATTTGGCTTGCACGGACGAGCCGCCTCAAGCGCATCGGGAATCAAGATTGCAAATCCCAAGCTCAAAGTCATTGTCTTTGGCGGAGATGGCGATAGCATGGGGGAGGGGCTGGAACATACTCTCTTTGCTGCAAAAAGGAACATCGACATCACCCTGATCTTGCATAATAACGGAACTTATGGACTTACAACGGGACAGGCTTCGCCGCTATCTGAAACGGGATATCGCGGGCTTTCTACACCGCAGGGGAATCTTGAGGCGCCTTTTCACTCACTTGGATTGATCATGGAAGCGGGAGCCAGCTTTGTAGCGCGAGCATATAGTGCACGAATACCCCAACTCAGCGAACTTATCACGCAAGCGGTTTTACATAAAGGCTTTTCATTTATAGAAGTCTTGCAACCCTGCGTAAGCTATAACAACACCTATGATCTATATAACAGTAAAACAAAGAACTTAGATGCCATGCCCACCAGCGACGAAGAGGCGATAAAGCTCGCCAAAGATGAAGAAGATATCTATCTGGGAATCTTTCGTCAGCAGCAGAGGCCGGTGTTTGATATAGAGGTGCAAAGCAAAGCCAAAGCAATGGATAGACAAGAGAGATTTGCCTATCTTGAGTCGAGACAGTTTTGAGCCTCGGCGCGTGATCTAAGCGCAATAACTTAAGCTTGAGCTGCCCCTTATTTCAGTGGGCAGCTCATTGTTTTATCAGGCTTTTTCTTCGGCGCTGTCTTCCCGCTCATATTTGATGTAATCCAGCACCACATCCATGCTGAGCTCAAAGACCGGAGTTTTGGCGAAGCTTTGGAAGCAGATATCAAATATTTTGTGTTCATCGGGAATGATAGAGAGATTTAGCTCATCTTTTTGCTTTTTGAGTGGTGTTAAGCTCTTTTGATATTCTATATTGTTTATGGCGCCCTCTTTTAGCTTTTCTTTGAGCAGAGCTATTTCTTTGTCGAGCTTTTCTATCTTTCTTTGAGCGGCTTTTACCTGAGGATTGATATGGCTTTCATAGGCAATGAGAAATTCATAAGCCACAGCGCAATCGATGAGATCTAAGCGATGTTCATCGGCAAACTCTATGAAGCGATAGAGCTTGCTGAGTATAGATGCGGCGCGCCTATCGCCAAACTCGCCCAAGAAGTCCCCGGCACCTAAGGCATGTAAGGGATATTGCCCAGAGCAGTCGGAAAGCCCGCTATGAGGAGCGGTGATTTCCACGCAGAGTATGCGTCTTTCTCTTCTGGTGAATATGCCTGTCAAGGGAAGTTTAATTTGTACCAGTTTCGGAAGTTTAAAATGTACCACTTCATTCAACCTTGCTGAGAATTTGACAGCTCTTTGGAGCGTAGCGGAAAAGAGCTGTCAGGAAACTTTTCGCT
>FZPS01000188.1_pt5 | contig 58959 bp, 62 predicted proteins | sample 1817821 | NCBI WGS metagenome assembly FZPS01 (sample SAMEA104158645, study PRJEB21678) | metagenome | place: Germany | collected 2015-04-21 | reverse complement strand
TGTTAACTCTATTGAATTAAACTTGTTGAAATCAAACATTACATATTGTAAGATTGAATTGTATAGAAAAAGGAGGAATTCCAAGTGGAACATCTCTTAAAAACTCCTTTGTATTCAATTTACAAAGAGTTTGGAGCAAAGATAATTGATTTTGCAGGTTGGGCGCTGCCTATTCAATTTGAAGGTATAGTACAGGAACATAAAAATGTAAGGGAAGCCGCAGGTCTTTTTGATGTCTCCCATATGGGCGAGATAGAGGTTCAAGGAGAAGATGCAACCAAGTATTTGGATTATCTATTAACGAATAACATTACCAGTATGAAAGATGGACAAGTTCAATATGCTATTCTTGCAAATGAAGAAGGTGGAATAAAGGATGATGTTTTAGTATATCGTTTTTCTGAACACAAATATTGGTTAGTAGTTAATGCAGTTAATAGAAAAAAAGATTACCAATGGATGAAGAAATATTCAGAAGAATATAATGTAGAAGTAAATGATATATCAGATAAATTAGCCCAACTTGCTTTGCAAGGTCCTAAAGCGTTCGAAATTCTTAAATCAGCTGCTGGTGATCAGGTTGATAAGATTCGTTTTTTCAGATTTGTTGAATCACTAAAAGTGAATGGAATTACATGCCTTGTTTCAAGGACAGGTTATACAGGTGAAGATGGTTTTGAATTGTACTTGAACCCAAAGGAAGCCATTAAATTGTGGAAAACTTTATTGGAATTGGGAAGTATATATGGATTAAAGCCGGCAGGTTTGGGTTGCAGAGATACATTGAGATTCGAAGCCTGTCTGCCGCTTTATGGAAACGAGCTGGATGAAACTATTACACCGCTGGAAGCTGGTTTGGATTGGGTTGTTAAATTTGATAAACCTGCTTTTATAGGCAGACAGGCATTAGCTGCTCAGAAAGAAAGAGGTATAGCGCGAAAAATTGTTGGATTTGAAATGATGGAACTAGGTATCCCCAGACATGGCTACAAAGTATACAAAAATGGGATACAAATTGGATATGTAACTACCGGTTATTTTTCTCCAACTTTAGAAAAAAATATAGGAATTGCTTTGATTTCTACAAAATATAGTGATTTTAATGATACCATTGATATTATTATACGTAATAAACCGGTTAAGGCGAGAATAGTCAAAACTCCTTTTTATACAAAAAAATATAAAAAATAGGAGGATTACATATGAAAATACTCAAAGATTATTATTATTCAAAAGAGCATGAATGGGCAAAGGCAGAAGGTAATTTGGTACGTGTTGGAATTACTGATTACGCCCAGGAAACACTGGGCGACATAGTATATGTTGAGCTCCCAGAACCTGGAAGTGAATTCCAAGCTGGTGATGTGTTCGGTGTTGTAGAATCTGTGAAGGCAGCATCTGATCTGTACACTCCTGTATCAGGTAAAATAGTTGATGTTAATGAAGAGCTGTCTGATAATCCTGAGAAAATCAATGAAGATCCTTACGGAAGCTGGATGATTATAATTGAAATGTATGACAGCAATGAATTGGAAAAACTTTTGTCTCCAGATGAATATCGTCAACATTGTGAAGAGGAGGGGTGATTTTGTTCCCATATATTCCTTGTACCCCAGAAGATGAAAAATATATGCTTGATTGTTTAGGCTTAACTTCTGTTGAAGAATTGTTTACTGATATTCCTGAACAGATAAGATTGAAAAAAAAGTTGGATTTAGAAAATCCTAAATCAGAACTGGAAGTAGAAAAGATATTAAAAAAGCTCAGCCAACGTAACTGGGATGCTGGAAGCACTCCTTATTTTCTAGGTGCTGGTATTTACGATCATTATATACCTGCTACTGTTCGTTTTGTTACAAGCAGATCTGAGTTCTACACAGCCTATACACCATATCAGCCGGAAATCAGCCAAGGTACGCTGCAAGCAATTTTTGAGTATCAAACTATGATATGTGAGCTTACAGGAATGGATGTATCTAATGCTTCCTTATATGATGGCGCCAGTGCAGCTGCTGAAGCAGCTTTTTTGGCAATTGAAAGTACCAGACGAGATCAAATCTTAGTTTCTGAGACTGTTCACCCTGATACTAGAAAAGTATTGTCCACTTTTATGAATCATAGGGGCTTTGAACTAATTACAATTCCCATGAAAAATGGAGTAACTGATATAGATACTTTAAAAAGAATTATAAGCGGAAATACAGCTGCCATTTTGATTCAAACTCCTAATTTTTTGGGTTATTTGGAAGAAATAGATGAAGCAGAAGAATTAATCCATAAACATAATGGGTTGCTGATACTGTCAGTAGACCCTATTTCTTTAGGGATATTTAAGAGTCCTGGAGAATGGGGCGCTGATATTGCTATTGGCGAAGGACAGAGTCTGGGCAATCCAATGTCTTTTGGAGGGCCAAGTTTTGGCTTTATGGCATGTACAAAAACCCTAATGCGTAAGATGCCAGGCAGGATAGTAGGCCAAACAAAAGATAGGGAAGGTAAAAGAGGTTTTGTATCTACTCTTCAGGCCAGGGAACAGCACATACGAAGAGAAAAAGCAACGTCTAATATTTGTTCTAATCAAGCATTAAACGCTCTGGCTGCCACTGTTTACCTCACTACTATGGGAAAAGAAGGTATTCAGGAAGTAGCACGGCAATGCTATGACAAAGCCCATTATGCAGCTTCGCTTATTACTGAATCAGGTAAATACCGTCTTGCTTATGATCAACCTTTTTTCAAAGAGTTTCCCATTGTAAGCTCTGTTTCTACTGAAAAGGTGCAAAAATCTTTGCTGGAAAAGGGTATAATCGGCGGATACAGTCTTAGCCGGGATTATCCGGAACTGGAAAACGGCATTTTATACTGCATTACAGAAAAAAGAACGCGAGGGGAAATTGAAACACTGGTTCAGATATTGGAGGAGATAGTATGAAAGATTACAATAAACTAATTTTTGAGTGTTCCAAAGCTGGAAGAAAAGCATACAGACTGCCTCCTTCTGATGTTCCATCATTTGAACTTCCACCCCGACATCTTTTACGTGTTTCAGCGGCGGAATTGCCTGAGGTAAGTGAGCCCGATATAATCAGGCATTATACAAATTTGTCGCAAAAGAACTATGCAATTGATAAGGGTATATATCCTTTGGGTTCATGTACTATGAAATATAATCCTAAAATCAACGAAGAGGCAGCCAGAATGTCAGGTTTTGCTGATATCCATCCATTGCAGCCTGCAGAATCCATACAAGGCGCCTTGCAATTGATGTACGAGTTAGAAAAAATGCTGTGCGAGATTACTGGCATGGCTGCTTTCAGCCTGCAACCGTCGGCTGGTGCTCAAGGCGAAACCTTGGGCTTGATGATTATAAATGCATACCACAAACAACGTGGTGACATCAAACGAAGAAAGATTATTATTCCTGATTCTGCACATGGAACCAATCCCGCAAGTGCAAGCGTTGTGGGAATGGAAGTAATTGAAGTCAAGTCCAATCAACAGGGCGGAGTGGATCTGGATGCATTAAGAGAAGTGTTAGATGATAAAGTAGCTGGTTTGATGCTTACCAATCCCAGCACGCTTGGATTATTTGAAACCAATATTCTTGAAATTGCTGATATGGTGCATAAAGCCGGAGGGTTGTTATACTTTGATGGAGCAAACTCAAATGCAATTATGGGCATTGCGCGCCCCGGAGATATGAGTTTTGATGTTATACATTTAAACCTGCATAAAACTTTTTCAACTCCGCATGGCGGCGGCGGGCCAGGTGCTGGTCCAGTCGGAGTTGCAGAACACTTAGTAGAATATCTGCCGGTTCCTATAATAATTAAGAAACAGGATCAATATGAGCTGGATTATAACAGACCATTGTCAGTGGGCAAGGTAAAGAGTTTTTATGGAAATTTTGGCGTACTAGTACGTGCGTTTGCTTATATTAAAACTATGGGAGCAGAAGGTCTGAAAAGAGTAAGCGAACTAGCTGTATTAAATGCTAATTATATGAAAGAAAGATTAAAAGATTATTATGAATTGTCATACGTGCAAACCTGCATGCATGAGTTTGTGTTAAGTAGATTAAAGAATAATCCGCATGGTGTTACAACAAGGCAAATTGCTAAGCGATTGCTTGACTTTGGGGTACATCCGCCTACGATATATTTTCCGCTAATTGTTCCTGAAGCAATGATGATTGAACCTACAGAGACAGAAAGTTTGGAATCTATAGAAGAATATATTTCTTTATTAATACAGATAGCAAAAGAGGCAGAAGAAAACCCTGAAATAATAAAAACAGCCCCTCACACTACACCTGTTAAACTTTTGGATGAAGTAAGCGCTGCAAGAAAACCTATTGTAAAATGGGAGAGGGATAACACTTAATTAAAAGGATGTGTGAGACAAGGTGTCAGACAAAAAAGTCTATTGGATTTGGCTTAATAATGTTCCTGGCATCGGAGCCAGGCGTTTTTATAAACTGATTGAATACTTTGAAAGTCCGGAGAATTTATATAACGCTTCAGAAAAAGAGTTTAATCACGTAGGGAAACTACTGGGTCATAAAACAATGGTTTTGTTGCAGAAATTCAGAAAGGATGAAGAGCTTTACAAAGCACAAAAAATTCTCGAACAATCTGATTTAACAATTATAACATTATTAAGTCCAGAATATCCTCCCTTATTGAAATCAATTTATGATCCTCCACCTGTAATATATTGTAGAGGAAAACCCTTATTATCTAATAAACCTGCTATAGCGATTGTTGGCTCCCGACTTTCATCGGAGTATGGGAGAAAGTCCGCAACTAAAATAGCCCGTGATTTAGCTAGTTCAGGTGTCACAATTGTAAGCGGCATGGCACGAGGTATAGATACTATGGCACATAAAGGTGCATTGGAAGTTGAAGATGGATATACCATTGCTGTTCTGGGTGGCGGGGTAGATTATATTTATCCTGCTGAAAATGCTTCACTTTATCATGCGATATTGGACCACGGTACTATAATCAGTGAATATCCTCCTGGCACAAAACCCTCACCAGGAAATTTTCCCGCCCGGAACAGAGTAGTCAGTGGTTTGTCCTATGGTACCGTGGTGATAGAAGCAGGACTTAAAAGCGGTGCCTTGATAACAGTAGATTGTGCTTTGGAACAGGGAAGAGAAGTGTATGCGATCCCTGGAAACATAAGCAGTCCGTACAGCAAAGGGACAAATAAGCTTATAAAAGAAGGAGCAAAAATAGTGACATCAGCCGAAGATATATTAGAAGACTTACGGGCATCCTTTGATTTTGACACACAAAGAGAAATTATGCCCCCACCTTCACAGTCAGCTCCTGTTCTTGATTTTTTTGAAACCCTGGTGTATAATGCCTTGCAAGATGAAGAGAAAGGGCTGGAAGAACTAATTCAAATAACTAAACTCCCGCCCGGTCAGCTAAATGGAATATTGACTTTGATGGAAATAAAAGGAATAATTAAACAGTTACCTGGAAAAATATTTGCGAAACAATGGTAGCATGTATGGAGGAAATTTAATGTCACAAAAGTTAGTCATAGTAGAATCTCCCGCTAAAGCTAAAACAATAAAAAGATTTTTGGGCAGCGGGTATGTAGTTGAAGCATCAATGGGACATATCAGAGATTTGCCTAAGAGTCAATTGGGTGTGGACACGGAAAACAAATTTGAGCCTAAATATATCACCATAAGAGGAAAAGGGAAACTGCTCGCCAATCTGAAAAAAGCTGCCAAAAATGCTGAAAAAGTACTGTTGGCTACTGACCCTGACAGAGAAGGAGAAGCTATTTCTTGGCACCTGGCTCATATTCTTGGTATTGATGAAGATGAACCATGCCGAATTGAATTATATGAAATTACTGAACAAGCAGTAAAAAATGCCATTCTTAGGCCTAGAACAATCAACCGAAATTTGGTTGATGCTCAACAAGCAAGAAGAGTGCTTGACAGGGTGGTCGGATATAAGATCAGTCCGCTTTTATGGCGTAAGGTTCGAAGAGGGCTTAGCGCAGGCAGAGTACAATCTGTTGCCACTCGAATGATATGCGATCGTGAAAAGGAAATTCAAGAATTTAAACCTGAAGAGTATTGGACTTTAAAAGGAAATTTCTTTCCAATATTGTCAAATAAGCAATCTGATTCAGACAAGGAGGTTCAAATATTTGAAGCCTCCTTGTATGGATTGAAGGACAAGAAATTAGTGCCAAAAAGCAAGGAAGAAATTGATAAGATTTTAGCTGAGCTTAAAGAAGTTGAATTTTATGTTGATAAAATTCAAAAAGGACAAAGAAAAAAGAATGCACCGGCTCCTTTTACCACCAGTACCCTTCAACAGGAAGCTTCAAGAAGACTTGGCTTCAGTACAAAAAAAACCATGTTGCTTGCTCAGCAGTTATATGAAGGAGTAGAGATAAAAGGGGAAGGTTCTGTAGCTCTGATAACCTACATCCGGACTGATTCTACAAGGATATCTACAGAAGCACAGAATGCTGCTAGAGATATGATAAGGCAAAAATATGGAACAGAATTTGTACCCCAAAAACCCAATGTATATAAAAGTAAAAAAAGTGCTCAGGATGCCCATGAGGCAATTCGTCCCACATATCTGCATTTAGCTCCTGATAAGCTGGAAAATTCATTACAGCGAGATCAACTGCGGTTATACCGGCTTATATATGAAAGGTTTTTAGCTAGCCAGATGACGCCAGCTTTATTCCAAGTCATTAGTATTTATATTAAAGCTGGCAATTACATTTTCCGAGCAAACGGATCTCGAAAAACTTTTTCAGGATATACAGCAGTTTATATGGAGAGTAATGATGAAGCAATAAACGATGACAGAGATATAGATCTTCCTATTCTTGAAGAAGGTCAGTTGTTGGGATTGAAAAAATGGGACCCGGAACAGCATTTTACACAGCCGCCGTCACGTTATACTGAGGCTTCTTTGGTCAGAGCTTTGGAGGAAATGGGTATAGGCCGGCCAAGCACTTACGCCCCTACAATATCGACAATTTTATCACGTGGATACGTCAGCCGGCAAGGTAAAACACTTGTTCCTACAGAGTTGGGTATGTTGGTTAATGATTTAATGATGGAGTATTTCCCCAATATAATGGATTATCAGTTTACGGCAGAAATGGAACAAAAACTGGACAAGATAGAAGAAGGGCAAATAGAATGGCGCAGTTTACTTGAAGAGTTTTATGGTCCTTTTACAAAGTACCTTGAGCATGCGGATAAATCCTTAGAAAAGATTGAAATTCAAGATGAAGTATCTGATGTTGTTTGTGAAAACTGTGGCAGGAATATGGTGGTTAAAACTGGCAGATACGGCAAGTTTCTTGCATGTCCCGGTTTTCCTGAATGTAAAAATACCAAGCCTATAGTAGAAGAAATAGATGTTATCTGTCCTAAATGCGAAAAAGGTTCAGTTGTTATTCGTAGATCGAAACGTGGCCGTAAATTTTATGGATGTAGTCGGTATCCTGATTGTGACTTTGTTTCCTGGGATCTTCCGGTAAAAGATAAGTGCCCCAATTGTGGCAGTTATATGGTACAAAAAGGTACATCAAACAACACAAAAATAGTTTGTTCAAATAAAAAGTGCGGCTATATTTATAAATCATATGAAAAAAATACATAAATCCAGAACAAATAATGGCAAGGATGAAGCTAATGAAAGTTACTATAATCGGAGCTGGTCTTGCAGGATGTGAAGCTGCTTGGCAGCTAGCCAATAATGGAATTAATGTAAGACTTTATGAAATGAGGCCGGCAAAAATGACACCAGCACACAGAACAGACAAACTTGCTGAGCTTGTGTGCAGTAATTCATTAAAATCGGATAGATTAGATAATGCTTCCGGCCTGCTTAAAGAAGAGATGAGAAGGCTGAATTCACTTATCATAGAAGCTGCTGATATCAATCGTGTTCCAGCAGGGGGAGCACTTGCTGTAGACAGAAATAAATTTTCTGATTATGTTACCCGAAAGATAAAAGAACATCCCAAGATTGAGTTGATAAGAAAAGAAATTAAGGATATTCCCATAGATTCAAATAATCCCGTAATAGTAGCTACAGGTCCTTTATCTTCTCCTGATATCTCTGACAGCATAGCAGACCTGGTTAAGGATAATCATTTATATTTTTATGATGCTGCTGCACCAATTATAACAAAAGATTCAATTAATATGGACAAGGTATATAAGGCATCACGATATGGAAAAGGAGAAGATGATTATATAAATTGTCCTATGACAAAGGAGGAATATCTTGCTTTTTATCATGAATTGATTAATGCTGAACAGGCTCCATTAAACGATTTTGAGGATTTTAAAGTATTTGAGGGGTGCATGCCGATAGAGGTAATGGCGCGGCGCGGTGAAGACACCATGCGGTTTGGGCCTTTAAAGCCTGTAGGATTGCCTGATCCAAGGACAGGTAAGGAACCATATGCTGTTGTACAGTTGAGGCAAGATGATTTGCGAGGCACTCTGTACAATTTGGTTGGATTTCAAACCCATTTAAAATTTGGAGAACAGAAACGTGTTTTTTCCATGATTCCTGGGTTGGAACAAGCTGAATTTGTTCGTTATGGGGTTATGCATCGGAATACCTATATTAATTCACCGAAATTATTGGATCATTTCTACCGGTTAAAGACGAATCCCAATGTCTTTTTTGCCGGTCAGATTACCGGGGTCGAGGGATATGTTGAATCTGCTTCCAGCGGTTTATTGGTTGGTTTTAACCTATCTAGGATCCTGAAGGGTTGTGCCCCAATTGATTTTACAGATAGTACTATGATTGGTGCCTTATCCTGGTATATTTCTAATACTCCAACTAAAGATTTTCAGCCAATGAATGCAAATTTTGGAATTTTGGCACCACTTAAAAGAATAATTCGAAATAAAAAAGAAAGAAATAAAGAATATGCACAGAGGTCGCTTGATATAATCTCATCTATTCTGCATATGAACACTTGTCAGAAAATACAGAATTAACTTCATTTATGTTGAATTGTTTTGTCTAATATGTTAAGATTACAATGATTTGCAGAAAAAGGAGAGGTTGCCCGCATGTTAAAAGGTACTACTATTGTAGCAGTGAAAAAAGACAGCAAAGGCGCTGTAGCTGGCGATGGCCAGGTTACCCTCGGGCAATCTACTATTATGAAGCAAAGTGCACGTAAAGTGCGTCGGCTTTATTACGATCGTGTTGTAGTAGGTTTTGCCGGTTCAGTGGCTGATGCTTTTACCTTAAGTGAGAAATTTGAGGCTAAATTGGAAGAATATGCAGGCAATTTGCAAAGGGCTGCTGTAGAACTTGCTCGTGATTGGCGCTCCGATAAAGTGTTGCAAAAGCTGGAAGCCATGCTGATTGCTATGGATAAGGATAATCTTTTGGTTATTTCCGGCACGGGGGAAGTTATTGAACCTGAGGATAATGTTGCAGCAATCGGCTCAGGCGGAATGTATGCCCTGGCTGCAGCTAAGGCATTAATTCGTCATACAAATATGAGTCCGAAAGAAATCGCAGAGGAAGCTCTTAAAATTGCCTCCTCCATTTGTGTTTATACTAATGATAATATTCATCTGGAAGAGATATAGAGGGGAGGAAGAGCTGAATGAATTTTACTCCAAAAGAAATAGTCCGCCAGCTGGACCGTTATATAATCGGGCAAGCAGAAGCAAAACGTTCAGTAGCTATTGCTCTGCGAAACCGATACCGAAGGAGTATGCTGGATGAAAAACTAAAAGAAGAGATTACCCCCAAAAATATTATTATGATTGGCCCCACTGGAGTCGGCAAGACAGAGATAGCAAGACGTTTGGCAAAACTAGCCCATGCTCCTTTTGTGAAAGTCGAAGCAACAAAATTTACAGAAGTTGGATATGTAGGCAGAGATGTAGAATCCATTATACGAGAGTTAGTTGAAGCTTCTATACGCATGGTAAAAAATGAAAAAATGGAGAGCGTTAAGAACAAGGCTGCAGTTGCAGCAGAGGAACGTTTGTTAGATGCCTTGCTTCCTCCAAGAAAGAAGAAGAAAACAGCTCCATTTGCTCTCTTTCAGGATTCCCCTGAAGACCATGAAAATGAAGGAGCTTCACCTGACGATCCGAAGGAAGATAGATCCCAAAGTACCAGGGAGAAGTTCCGGAAAATGCTTAGAGAAGGTAAGCTGGAAGATTCCCTGGTTGAAATTGAAGTCGAAGATAATCGCTTTCAAGGACCAGGGTTTATTGCCGGTTTGGGAAGCGAGGAAATGATGATACAGATTCAAGATGTATTTGGGAACTTATTTCCTAAAAAGACTCGCACCAAAAAGACAACTATAAAAGAAGCCCGCAGATTGTTCGAACAAGAAGAAGCCCAAAAAATAATAGATATGGATGAAGTTATTGATGAGGCTATCCAGTTGGCAGAGCAGCACGGCATAGTATTTATAGATGAAATTGATAAAATAGCAGGAAAAGAGATGGGACAGGGTCCGGATGTTTCCAGAGAAGGAGTACAGCGGGATATCCTTCCTATAGTAGAAGGTACTGTTGTTATGACAAAATATGGCCCTATTAGAACCGACTATATATTATTTATAGCTGCCGGAGCATTCCATGTTTCAAAAGTATCAGACCTGATTCCTGAACTCCAAGGCAGATTTCCAATACGGGTAGAATTAAAAAGCCTTACAGAGGAAGACTTTCGTCAGATTCTCACGCAGCCGGAAAATGCAATAATTAAGCAGCATGTAGCTTTAATGAAAACAGAAGGAGTTAATTTGGAATTTACAGAGGACGCTATTGAAGAAATAGCTAAAATTGCCTATATTATGAACCAGAGTAAGGAAAATATAGGTGCGAGAAGGTTGCATACTGTTATGGAACAATTATTGGAAGATGTATCATTTCATGCGGAAGACTTAAAAGGGCAGACTATAACCATAAATCGTGATTTTGTTCGTCAAAAACTACACGAAGTTATACAGGAAACAGATATGCATAAATATATTTTATAGATCAAAGTACTAATTATGAGGAGTGACCAGCTAGTGTCTCAAGAGTTATTAGAGAATACAAGAGAATTGAATAAAATTTTACAATCGTCAGGTCCGGACGGGGTGGTGTTTTCTGATCTGACAAATGCACTAAGCCGGATATTGAATTGTAATGTTTTTGTTGTAAGCAGAAAAGGCCGAATACTAAGTAAAACCATAGCAAATGAAAATAGCACCTTGCCTTTTGTCGAGGTGAAGAAAAAAGAATTTCGGTTCGATGAACAGTTTAATAATAAGCTTTTAACACATAATGAAACAAGAGTAAATATAAGCACCAACGAAGATAAACAGGTATATGTTACAGTTATCCCAGTTCAGTCTGGCGTTGGCAGATTGGGAACGTTAATATTTGAATGTTTTGGCAGAGAAATGACCACTGAAGATATGATTCTTGCCGAATACAGCGCAACTGTGGTTGGAATGGAAATCATGCGTTCAAAAACTGAAGAAATAGAAGAGCAGGCACGAAAAAAAGCTGTTGTTCAGATGGCCATTGGTACTCTGTCTTATTCAGAGTTGGAAGCAGTAGAGCACATATTTAATGAACTTGACGGCAGTGAAGGCTTGCTTGTTGCCAGCAAAATAGCAGACCGGGTAGGGATTACACGTTCTGTAATTGTTAATGCGCTTCGCAAGTTTGAAAGTGCTGGTGTTATTGAGTCACGTTCCTTGGGCATGAAGGGAACTCATATTAAGATTCTTAATGATGAGTTGCTGCCTGAGCTTGCTAAAATGAAGTAAAGCCAAGATACTAATGTAACATGAAAAGAAGTGGCAAGTATCGTGAGTGAATTAAATCGAATTAAACAGGAGTTTAAATCTAAAGGGTATAAGTTAACCCCTCAACGTCGAGCAACCTTGGAAGTAATTTTTAAAAATAAAGGAAAGCATATGAGTGTTGAGGAGGTTTTCCTCGAAGTCAAGAAGCTTTGTCCTGAAATTGGATTAGCTACAGTATACCGCACAATATTACTATTAGAAGAGATGCAAGTATTGCAAAAACATAATTTTGCTGATGGCCGAAATCGTTATGAGCTTACCAATCCGGAAGAACATCACCATCACCATTTGATTTGCAATAAATGCGGAAAAGTCATAGAGGTTGAAGAAGACTTATTGGATGATCTGGAAAATAAAATTCAAATAGAATACCAGTTTCAAATAGAAGATCATCGAGTACAATTCACGGGCTATTGTTTAAATTGTAAATAATGCATATTTGTCAAGATATATGTAAATGTTATGACGGGATCTTACCCGTCTTTTCATTTGGGTATTGGCAGAATATTCAAAGTCAGAGTGAAACATACTATTATTATACTTTTTGCATAAGTATTATGAATTAATGAAGGGATGATTATATGAAAGGTATAATAATGGCAGGAGGGGCTGGATCACGCCTACGTCCTCTGACTTGCGATCTGCCTAAACCTATGGTTCCAATAATGAATCAACCGGTGATGGCATATGGTATCAAATTACTAAGAAAACATGGCATCAAGGAAATTGGTGTTACCCTACAGTATCGGCCTGAACAAATTATGGATTATTTCTGTGATGGATCTGAATACGGAGTACGGCTCCATTATTTTATAGAAGAAATTCCTTTAGGTACGGCAGGCAGTGTTAAGAATGCTGGTGATTTTATAGATCAGCCATTTGTAGTAGTTAGCGGAGATGCCTTAACAGATGTTGATTTGAAAAGTGCGATTGAATTTCATAAAAGAAATAAATCCGTAGCAACTTTGATTCTAAAACGTATTGAAGTTCCTTTAGATTACGGAGTGGTAGTAACCAGTCAAACTGGGCGGATCATACGTTTTCTTGAAAAGCCCAACTGGAGTGAAGTATTTAGTGATACCGTTAACACCGGTATTTATATCCTGGATCCCAGGGTGATGGATTACTTTGATTTAGGAGTAAAATTTGATTTCAGTCAGGATTTATTCCCTATTCTGCTAGAAAAAAAGGAACCTATTTACGGATACGTAACTGATGAGTATTGGTGTGATATTGGAAATTGTAACACTTATCTGACAGCCCACTACGATATGCTATCGGGGAGAATCAATCATAAATTCGAATGCTATGAAAACAATAAAGGTATATTTTTAGGTAAAGCAGTAAACATACACAAGGATGCCAGAATAGAAAGTCCTTGTTATATTGGAAACTACAGTTGCATTGAAGAAGGTGCTCATATAGGTCCATATACGGTGATTGGAGAACATTGCAAAGTAGATAAATATGCTTCGATTAAACGCAGCGTGTTATGGGATCATGTAAGTGTTGGGAAATATGCTGAAATCCGCGGTGCAGTCATATGCAGAAATGTTGTAGCGCATGATAGAGTTTCAGTTTTTGAAGGTGCAGCAATCGGGGATAGATGTCATCTTATGGAAGGAACTACCATTAAACCCCAAATAAAAATTTGGCCGGAAAAAACAATTGAAGAAGGAAGTATTGTCCGGTCTAATATTGTATGGGGCAAGATTAACCAAAAAAATCTATTTGGGATGGATGGCATAAGAGGTTTAGGTAATATCATGATTTCTCCCAATACCATTTCCCGAATTGGGGCATCGATTGGTGCTTTTATGGGTCATAACAAAAGAATTGCTGTAAGCTGTGATAATCATCCAGGTAATGTCATGTTGAAGTATAGTTTAATATCAGGATTGCTGTCAACTGGCACAGAGGTCTTCGACTTGGGTTTGCTTAATACACCTGTTTTGCGTTATTCTGTAAGGCGTCTTGGTTTGGATGCGGGTATACACCTGTTTGCATCTGATGGGACTAATGCACACATCCATGTTCTTGATTCCACAGGGAATAATCTTTCTCCTCAGGCTGAACGGAAGATAGAGTTTATTTATATACAAGAGGATTATCCAATAAAAGAATTTCAAGATATTAAGCAGCTGAAAGTTTTACACGATATGCCCATCTTTTACATACGTTCCTTAATGGATGAAGTTAATACACAAGCTATTATTGAAAAAGGATTTAGGATATTAGTAAAAAATAATGGCAGCAGGATCGACAGATATCTTCTTCATCAAGTATTAAATGAACTTAACTGTGAAGTTATAAAATGTAACAATGATCTGGAAAAAGAAATAAGTTCGGGCAGATTAGATTTTGGATGCAGCTTAGACTATAATGGAGAAAGCATTAATCTGTATAATGAGAATGGCACTCCTATAAGCAGAGAAGAAGTGATGACTTTAATCGCTTTGATTTATATGAAGGAAAAACCTAAAACAAATATTGTAGTTCCGTATACAGCGCCTAATATAATCGATGAATTGGCAAAAAAATATGATTGCAGAATAGTTCGTACAAAATCAAATAAGCATGCTATAATGAGGGAAGCCTCAGGCTCAGGTATATTTTTTCCGTACTTTGATGGAATTGCATTGCTGATAAAAATTATAGAACGAATGGCATTGGATAATATAAGCTTTTCCGAATTAATTGAAGAGATCCCGGAGTTTTATGTTAAGGAAAAAGAAATCCCTTGCTCATGGAACAAAAAAGGCACTGTTATGAGATGCCTTATAGAAGAAACCCGTGAAGGAGAGGCCATAGAAATGTTTGAAGGTGTTAAAATCGGCAATGATAGAGGATGGGCCCTCATTATTCCGGATGTAGAAAAACCAGTATGCCGTGTTTACAGCGAAGGATTCAGTGAAGAATACGCCGAGGAATTGGCTTCTTTTTTCGAAAAACGAATTATAAGTATCCAGGAGAATGAGTTAAGTAATTAGACTTAGCATGGCTTGCGCAGGTTTATATAATTCAGTATAATTGAAATATTGAAAACAGATAAGAGCTTTATTAATAATGATAAAGGTGAAATAAAGGAGGAGAATTTTATTTGTGTCTTCAAAAAATAAATTAAAAGTAATTCCCTTGGGCGGGTTAGGAGAAATTGGGAAGAATATGACTGTAGTAGAATATGGGAACGACATTATTGTCATTGATTGCGGAGTAAGCTTTCCCGAGGATGATATGCTGGGAATTGATCTTGTGATTCCTGATATAAGTTATTTAGAAAAGAATAAAGATAAAATAAAAGCTATTATCTTAACCCACGGACATGAAGATCATATTGGTGCATTGCCTTATGTACTTAAGCAGATAAATGTTCCTATATATGGTACCAAGCTGACGCTTGGGTTGGTAAAATCTAAATTGGAAGAACATCGTATCAATTATGCAGACCTTCACATAGTCAAAGCGAAAGATACAGTAAAGTTTGGCAGTTTGCGGGTGGAGTTTATAAAAACCAGCCACAGTATTGCGGATTCAGTAGCGTTAGCCATTCATACACCTGTTGGTATTATAGTCCATACAAGTGATTTTAAAGTAGACTTTACGCCAATAGATGGGCAGGTAATTGACCTGGCCAGATTTGCCAGCCTTGGAGAGCAAGGTGTCCTGGCATTATTCGCAGACAGCACCAATGTAGAACTTCCGGGTTATACCATGTCTGAAAAGACAGTTGGCGCAGTTTTTGACAAGATGTTCGAGGATGCCAAAGGCAGAATAATAGTTGCATCGTTTGCATCCAATATTCACCGCATACAACAGGTTATTGACGCAGCTTATAAATACAATAGAAAATTATGTGTGTCTGGAAGGAGCATGGTTAATATTGTTAATGTAGCCACTGAGCTCGGCTACTTACGCATGCCCAAAAATATGCTGGTTGATATTGATAACATCGGCAGATTCCCTGATAATAGAATAGTGGTGTTAACCACAGGCAGCCAGGGAGAACCTATGTCAGCATTGGCTAGAATGGCGGCATCTGAGCACCGTAAGCTTCAGATTAAACCGGATGATTTGGTTATTATTTCCGCTACGGCTATACCGGGCAATGAAAAACTCGTCTCTAAAATAATAAATCAATTATTTAAAAAAGGTGCGAATGTCATTTATGAGGGAATAATGGATACTCATGTATCTGGCCATGCTTGTCAAGAGGAACTGAAATTGATCCACACTTTGGTTAAGCCAAAGTTCTTCATACCAGTTCATGGTGAGTATCGTCATTTGAAACAACATGCCAAGCTAGCTGAATCATTGGGTATGCCAAAAGAAAATATTTTCATAGCAGAATTGGGTAATGTTATAGAATTTACCTCAAATTCCTGCCGAATCAACGGCTCGGTGGTTGCCGGCAGAGTTTTGGTAGACGGCTTAGGAATAGGCGATGTAGGCAATATTGTCTTGCGCGATAGAAAACATTTATCTCAGGATGGGTTGATGGTAGTAGTTATAACTATGTCCAAAGATGATTGCAGTATTATCGCAGGCCCTGATATAATTTCTAGAGGATTTGTTTATGTCCGTGAGTCTGAAGGTTTAATGGATGATGCGAAGGAAGTTGTCAAAAGGGTTTTAGAGGAATGTGAAGAGAGAAATATGACTGACTGGAGCAGTATAAAACTCAGCATTCGTGAATCTTTGCGCGACTTTTTATATGAACGTACCAAACGTAACCCAATGATTCTGCCGGTTATCATGGAAATTTGATGTCCGGAGTTTACCATTCATAGCCCTTGTCAAACTATGAAAGAAAATTCTATAATTATGGTAAGCAAAAATAACCGGTGCCGTATCGCCGGTTAGGAGGTATTTCATGGCTGATTCAGCTACAGCAAATAGAAACAAAACTACAAAACCTGATAAATTTAACTTGCATCCCGTAGCAAAAAAAATACTGAGGCAATTGCTTATTTTTTTAATCAGCTTAGCTTTAGTACTTGGATCTATAGCTCTAGCTGTACAAACCGTGTATAATAAGTTTATTAAACCAGTTGACCCTGAAGATGACACATTAATCACTGTCGAAGTGCCGATGGGCACCTCAATCAACGGGATTGCTGAAATCCTTTATGAAAACAATCTTATAAGAAACACCGCTGCATTTAAGCTTATGGTTGATTTATCAAATAAATCCAATAAAATGCAGGCAGGAAAATATGAGCTTTCAAAAAGCATGACAATACAAGAAATAATTAACGAACTGATGACTGGTCAAGTATCAGTATCCACTGTTTTAGTTACCATAAGAGAAGGCGATGATATTCGAACAATCGCTTCTAGGTTGGTAGATGAATATAATATGAATTTTACTGAAGAACAGTTTATAGCTGAGGCAAGAAGAGTTGAGAAGTATATGGATGATTATCCTTTTCTAAGAAATATACCGGAAGAAAGAAGAGAAAGTGAGTTTCCAATGGAAGGCTATCTCTTTCCTGATACCTACTACTTCTATGCCGATTCTACTCCTGAACGTATAATTCGAACAATGCTGGGTGAGTTTGATGCAAAATTTACTCAAGAAATGCGTGACCTGGCAGATGAGCAAGGCATGACCATGGATGAAGTAGTAACTTTAGCTTCAATTATTCAAAATGAAGCTAAGACTGAGGAGTTTTCCAAGGTATCAGCAGTATTCCATAATAGATTAAAAATTGGCATGAATTTAGAGTCCTGTGCAACAATTAATTATGTTATTGAGGATAGGGAAGTTAATCAGATTACTCTGACAATAGAGGATACTAAAATTGACTCTCAATATAATACCTATAAGAATCCAGGCTTGCCTTTGGGGCCAATTTCATCGCCCGGATTAGATGCTTTAAATGCAGCACTGAATCCTTACCCTGAGTTCATGGAACCAAATGAGCCTATGTTATTCTTTGTGCTTATGGATCCCGAAACCGGTCTTCATGCATTTAATAGTACCTATGAAGGCCATGTTAAGGATAAACAAAAATATCAGGTAAATTGGCAGTAAATGCAGCTTTTGCTTAATGATTATATGAGGAGCTCACTTTATGAGTGAGCTTTTCTTATTATGAATATCGGGTGATAATGTTGAGTTATATAAATCAAGACTATATAGAAAAGTATCTTGCTGGTTTAATTACATATCCGGAAACGCCTCTTATGATTGATATGCGCAATATGGCTAAAAATGAAGGTTTTCCTATATTAAGACCCGAAGTTGCAGCCTTTTTAAATGTATTGGTACAAATAAAAAAACCAGCTTCAGTTTTGGAAATTGGTACTTCCATTGGATATTCTGGTTCAGTTATACTTCGGGCTATGGATTCACAAGGACGATTAATTACGATTGATTCTGATGAGAAAGTATTGGAGTCGGCGCGAAATAATTTTTTGAAGCAAGGTTTTGAAGACAGGGTTATTCTAATACCAGGTGATGCAAAAGTTATTCTCAAAAATTTAGATGTTTTTTTTGATTTGATTTTTGTGGATGGCCCTAAAGCTCAATATCTTTCATATCTCCCACATTGTATTAGATTGTTAAAAAGTGGAGGCATACTTATTTGTGATAATGTATTATTTAAAGGGATGGTTGCTAATGATAATTTAGTTTGCAGAAGGAAAATAACAATTGTCAAGCGCATGAGAGAGTTTTTGAGTAAGCTTATTGACTGTCCGGTATTGGATACTACTATAGTTCCCATTGGCGATGGTGTATCTGTAAGCATAAAAAAGGAGGCTGACTGATGATCGGAATACCTGAGTTACTTGCTCCTGCAGGTAATATGGAAAAATTGAAAGTCGCATTTGCTTATGGTGCAGATGCTGTATATATTGGAGGCAAACGATTTGGATTGCGTGCTTTCGCTGACAATTTTACTCCGGAAGAAATAAAAGAAGGTATTGATTTCGCCCATAGAATAGGTAAAAAAGTATATGTAACTATGAATATATTTGCAAGAAACGAAGATTTTAATGGGATGGAGGAATATATAAGATATCTTAAACGTGTGGGAGCAGATGCTGTTATTCTTTCTGACCCGGGAATTATTGAACTGGTTAAAAAAACAGAACCCGATTTGGAAATTCATTTAAGCACACAGGCTAGTACCACCAATTATCACAGTGCATTATTTTGGCACAAAATTGGCGTGAAAAGAATAATTCTTGCTCGAGAACTGTCTATAAATGAAATACGTCAAATACGGGACAACACCCCGGAAAGCCTAGAACTGGAAGCTTTTGTGCATGGTGCCATGTGTATGTCTTATTCAGGCAGATGTACAATCAGCAATTACTTAACAGGTAGAGATGCAAATAGAGGTGAGTGTACACAACCCTGCCGCTGGCGTTATTATGTAGTGGAAGAAAAAAGGCCTGGGCAATTCATGCCTATTGAAGAAGATGACAGGGGTACTTATCTATTTAACTCAAGAGATTTATGCATGCTCGAACATATACCAGAATTAGTAAAAACCGGATTATCCAGCTTAAAAATCGAGGGCAGAATGAAATCTGTTTATTACATTGCAAGCGTTGTTTCATCATATCGAAAAGAGCTGGATAAATATTTAAATAATCCGTCCGAATATCGTTTAGATCCTAAAAATATGGAAGAATTAAGAAAAGTAAGCCATAGGCCATATACTACTGGGTTTTATTTTGATAAACCCACTGAAAAACTAACTTATTATGAAAGCAGTGATTATGTAAGAGGATATGATTTTGTTGCTATGCTGCTGGAAAACTTTGAGGATAAAGGTCTGATACTGGTAGAACAAAGAAATCGATTTCATAAAGGTGATTTGCTGGAGATTATGCAGCCAGAAGAAGACCATATAGAATATGAGGTAAATGAGATGTATGATGAAGAAATGAGATTAATTACTTCAGCACCCCATCCTCAACAGAGAATATACTTGCCGTTTGAAGGTAAATTAAAGCCATGGTCTCTTTTTAGGCGAAAAAGATAATTGATTAAACATGTATAGATAAAAACAGACCCGTTTGAGCATACTAGTATAAAGCCATAAAACGGATCTGTTTTTATTTTTGGAGTGTTTTAAGGTTGAGCTATTATGCGCACAAGAAGATTAAGAAAACAAAACGACAATGGAATTAAGAAACGAATTATATCAGCGGCAATTATTTTTACTCTGTTCCTGTCATTTTTAAATATGAGACTCTTTTATATTCAAATAATTCAAGGGAAAGAGTACACCGAATCAGTGAAATATCAACAATATACCAAAATTTCGTTAAACAAAAGAAGAGGCAATATTTTAGATCGAAATGGTGTTTCATTTACCTCAGCGGGTGCACAGTGGAGACTAAAAATTATTACCAATGCTGTTGGATTCAATGAAAAGGCCTATAAGGTCATACAATCCTTAACCGGCAAAACACGCATTGAACTAACCAAAAATTCTAATAAAGCTTACGATTTGCCTGTAATAAATGCAAATTCCAAATTATTGCAAGAAATAAGCTTAAATAAGTATCCTGGTATATTTTGTTATAGGGAAGTTATCCGATATGATGATAACTCACTGGCCAGGCATGTAATAGGTTTTCTGCATAAGTCAGGCAACATGCCTGTAAGTGGAATTGAAGAGGCATTTGGTCATTATCTGCATCCAGAATCATACTCTTATATTGATGTTTTCTCTGATGCCGCCAAACGACCATTGTTCAATCTGGATTATCACATAAAAGAGCCTGAAGGTAAATGTTATGATGTACAGATATCCTTGGATTATAATATTCAGAAGATATTAGAAAGGGCATTGGATGGATATCCAGGCAAAAGACACGGAGCAATAGTTATAGATGCATTAACAGGTGATATTTTAGCTTTGGCCAGCCGTCCTCATTATCAGCAGCATAATCCTTCTGCTAAGATAACAGATGGCATGAATTCCTCTTTTCTTGCAATCCCGCTTGAACAATATCCTATTGGATCAGTTTACAAAATTATTGTAGCTGCAGCTGCACTGGAAAGTGGAAAATTCAACGAAGAATCAACTTTTGTATGTAGTGGAGGAATCCAGGTCGGCAATACATGGGTGCCTTGTCATGCACAAGAAGTTTATTTGAATACAATTACTCTACGTGAAGCTTTTGCTCACTCATGTAATGATACTTTTATTAGGATAGCCCAGCAAATCGGTGGAGAAGCAATTATTAAAATGTCAGAGAGATTTGGTTTGGGCAAATCAATCGAAATTGGGCTGTCTAATGCTTCCGGCCGGCTAATGGAAAAAAGCGAATATACAGGTGCAGGTATTGCAAATCTAGCGATTGGACAAGGATCAACCATGGTTACCCCATTACAGGCAGCTGACATCATTACTACCATAACTAATGGTGGCATTCGCTTACCATTAAGGTTAGTAATCGGCTTAATAGATTCAGATAAAAATTTAATCGAAGTTAATAATAAGAATATAGCACCAAGACACAAGTATAGAGTAATATCACGACAGACAGCAGAAACCTTGGCTGAATGGATGGGGGATGTAACAGAATATGGAACAGCAAGCAATATTAAATGCTCAGTATCAGGCGGCATTGCAGGTAAAACTGGCACACCTCAGGTTTTGGAAGGCTACAAGTTAGTTAATTATGGTTGGTTCACCGGTTTTTTCCCAAAATATAATCCTAAATATATAATCGTAGTACTTAGTATGGAAGGAGGGGCTGCTGAAATGGCAGTTCCAGTTTTTCATGAGATAGCTAAAGGCATCTGGTTAAATTACAGCAAATAATTTTTTTGGTATTACCAGCACATTTCAATGATTTACCTCATATATTAAAAGGCAGGTGATTAAATGGAGGTGTCTTAATGGAAGCTATAGCTGGAAGTTTATATATATTAGCAAGATGCCTGTTTGTATTAGCACACGTTACTGGAAATAACTCATTTCCTCAGCCATTAAGTCCTGAAGAAGAAGCATACCATTTAGAACAATATGCCCGGGGGAGTGAAGAATCACGCCAAAAATTAATAGAGCATAATTTAAGACTGGTTGCACATATAGTAAAAAAATATAGCAATACAGGAAAGGAAATAGATGATCTAATATCGATAGGGACAATTGGATTAATAAAAGCCATCTCTACTTATAATGCTGAAAAAAAAACCAGGTTGGCTACTTATGCCGCCCGTTGTATAGAGAATGAAATTTTAATGACTATTAGGGCTTCAAAGAAAACTAAAGGAGAAGTGTCGCTTCAAGATCCAATTGGGATAGACAAAGAGGGTAATGAAATAACACTTATTGATATATTAGGTACAGATGCAGACATGATAACCGATCAGGTTGAATTAAAGCTGCAAAAAAAGAAGCTTCGCAAGAAAATGCAAACAATCCTAAAGAAGAGAGAGCAGCTTGTCTTGGAAATGCGATACGGGTTGGCAAATAATAGAATTAGGACACAAAGGGAAATTGCTCAGTTATTAGGAATTTCCCGATCTTACGTTTCCAGAATTGAAAAAAAAGCAATAATGAAATTGGCTAAAGAAATGAATCCCGATCAAGTTATTTCCAATGATAATATTAGCAGTATGGAGTAATACCATACATTGACAAAAATCAGAGTCTTCTATATTATTGTAATAAAAACAAAAAGGAAAGATAATGTTGAGCAACTTGTTAAAACCTCGCCAGGTCCATAGATCTATTTATGATATTAATTTAAAATCCCTATGGGATAAAGGGTATCGTTACATTATCATAGATGTAGATAATACCTTAACTGCATGGAATAATTACAACATTTCTCAAAGACTTTTGGATTGGATACTACTCGCCAAAAAGACAGGCTTTGGTATATGCCTGCTTTCCAATAGTAGTCAGTCAAAAATACAAGAATTTGCATCAAAACTGGGTGTCATTTCATCCCCTGCCGGAGGCAAGCCCTTTAAGCGTGCTTTTAGCAATGCTCTAGACCTGTTACAAGCAAATGAGGAGAATACATTGGTTATTGGAGATCAGATATTTACCGATATATTGGGTGGCAATCGAGCCGGCTTGTATACCATTTTAGTTGATCCTATTGATAAAAAAGAATTTTTTTGGACTAAAATTAACAGGTTATTGGAGAGGATTATAGCTGGGAGGAAAACTTCATGCAAATAACAACAGCAACCAAATTAGTTGGCCTTATTGGACATCCTGTTGCTCATAGTTTGTCACCAGTTCTCCATAATTCTGTATATCAATCACTTGGATTGGATATGGTATATCATGCTTTTGATGTAACACCAGATAAATTAGAAACGGCAATCGATGGTTTCCTTGCCCTGGGTTTTTTGGGTTTTAATGTAACTATTCCTTATAAAGAGAAAGTGTATAATATATTAGAATCAAGAGATGCAGAAGCTCAAATCATTGGGGCTGTAAATACCGTAAAAATAGAAAATGGCATTTTAAAAGGATATAATACCGATGGACAGGGTTTTATAATGCATATGAAAAATCTAGGTTATTCTTTTTACGGGAAAGATGTTGTTATTCTCGGTGCAGGAGGTGCTGCAAGGGCTATAGGCATATACATTGCAAAGGAAGGTGCAGCCTCTATCCGAATTGTTAACAGGACCTTTCATAAGGCTGATATTCTTGCTGGTGTAATTAATGATTATATGGAGAGAAGAATCGCAAAAGCTTCATCGGATATATTGTCTAATGCTGATTTTATTATTAATACCACAAGTCTGGGAATGTGGCCGGATATAGAAAGCAATCCTCTTAAAGGATTAACGCTGTCTAAACATTCAGTAGTGTGCGATATTGTATATAATCCCAGACATACAGCAATGCTTAAGTATGCTCGTCAGCAAGGTTGCAAAACCTGTGACGGCGTTGGCATGTTAATTGGCCAAGCAGTAAGGGCTATAGAAATCTGGTTAGAGTATTCCCTTCCTAAAAATATTTGGGATAAAATGAATCAAGAAATTGGCAAAGTTATTTTCTGAAGCAGACTATATAAAGAGTCAATTTGTATACTTTTTTATTAGAATAAATTAAACATATTTCAAAATCCAATTTAATTTACAAATCCGTATTCTAAAAATTAAACTAAAAATAAATAAATCTATGTAGTGCTAAAGCCAATTAATCAATCTTGGCAGGAGGACCAACATGATAATCCGTAATAAGAAAAATTTAGGACGGATATTATTAGACTCGGGATTGATAACCCAGGCTCAGCTTGAAACTGCATTAGAGAAACAAAAACTTAACGGTAAAAAAATTGGCGAAATACTCGTAGAAGAAAATATTATTAGAGAAGAGCAGCTTTTAGAATCGCTGGCAAGCCAGCTAAATCTCCCTTTTATTGATTTGACGCATTTTACAATAGATCCTGAAATCCCCAGGCTGATTGGAGAAAGTCTTGCAAGGAGACATACACTTATTCCAATTGCCAAGGAAAATAATAACTTGCTAGTAGCTATGACAGATCCATTAAATATTTATGCAATAGATGATATCAATATAGCTACTGGGCTAAATGTTAAACCGGTGTTGAGTTTAAAGAGACATATACAAAATGCTATAGATCATTACTATGGCAAAGAAAGTGCAGAAAAAGCAGTAGAAGATTTTACAAAAGAAATTGGCTCAAAATATTTCAATGATTTATCAACAAGTGAAGAAACATTTGATGATATAAATAGCGCTCCTGTTGTCAGATTTGTGGATTCTATCATAAAGCACGCCCTTCGTTCGGGCGCCAGTGATATACATATTGAACCTTTTGAAAACAGCATTCGAATTCGTTTTCGCATCGATGGTGAGCTGCGGGAGATTATGACAACAGCAAAGACAACACATTCAGCTATTGTTACCAGAGTAAAAATAATTGGAAAAATGGACATAGCAGAAAAAAGAGTGCCACAAGACGGCAGAATTGAAATGCAAATTGATGACAGAGATATAGACCTGCGCATTTCAATAATTCCTACTGTATATGGAGAAAAAATTGTTATACGTTTGCTGGATAGAAGCAGTACTCTAATGACCAAAAAGGACTTAGGATTTAATAATGAGAATATTAAAATTTTTAATAAGCTGATTCAGAGCCCAAATGGCATCATTTTGGTTACTGGACCGACCGGGAGCGGAAAAACTACTACGTTATATGCAATATTACAGGAACTAAATAAAGTTAACCATAACATTATAACCATAGAAGATCCAGTGGAATATAGACTTGATGGTATCAATCAGATCCAAGTCAATATAAAAGCCGGCTTAACTTTTGCTAACGGACTTCGAGCTATACTAAGACAAGACCCAGATATTATTATGGTTGGCGAAATTAGAGATACAGAAACAGCTGAGATTGCTGTCCGGGCTGCAATTACAGGACATCTTGTGCTAAGTACACTGCATACCAATGATGCTGCTTCTACCATAGTACGATTAATTGATATGGGTATTGAGCCATACTTAGTATCTTCTTCAGTAGTTGGTATAATAGCCCAGCGATTGGTTAAGAAGATCTGTACCAATTGTAAAGTGGAATACTATCCAACGCATACTGAAAGACAGCTACTTAGTTTAAAAGATAATGACATTCTTTATAAGGGAGCTGGCTGCAGTCTATGTGGAAAAACTGGGTATAAGGGCAGAACCGCTATTCATGAAGTGCTTATATTAACAAGGGAATTAAGAGAAATGGTTGATCGACGTGCTTCTCTTGATGAGATTAGGAGTGCAGCAACAAAATATGGAACTAAGACTCTTAAGTATAATTGCAGTCAGTTAGTGCGAAAAGGTATTACCACAACAGACGAGTTAATAAAAGTAACATATAGTTTGGAACAAGATGGTGATATAGAATGGTAAGTATCATGGAAATCATGGAAAATGCAGTACATGCTTATGCTTCTGATATTCACTTGACCGTTGGAATACCGCCGGCATTTCGAATTAATGGCAATCTGGAATATTATGGGAAAACAATATTGACAGATAATGATACTAAGAATTATATAAATCAAATCCTTGATGAATATCAAATAAAACAACTGGACACACACGGCCAAGTAGATGTGCCCTTTTTTCTGCCTGGCATTGCCCGTTTTAGAATTAATGCATATAAACAAAGAGGATATTATGCACTGGCCATTAGGATAATTTGCATTAATCCTCCGACATTGGATGAACTAGGCTTTCCTGAATGCCTAAAGGAATTAGCTATGAAATCCAGGGGCTTGGTTCTCGTTACCGGTCCTGCCGGCAGCGGCAAATCTACCACACTTGCTGCTATGATCAGCTATATCAATCAAAATAAAAATTGTCACATCATTACGCTGGAAGAGCCAATTGAATATTTACACGATCATAATAGAAGTATTATTAATCAAAGAGAAATAGGAAGCGACTGTAAAACATTTTCTGAAGCTTTGCGTGCAGCTCTTCGGGAAGACCCTGATGTAATCATGGTAGGTGAAATGCGTGACCTTGAAACTATAGCTACAGCTATTACAGCTGCTGAAACTGGCCATCTGGTTATGTCTACCTTACATACAATAACTGCAGACCAGACTATTGACCGAATAATTGATTCTTTCCCAGCACATCAGCAGTCACAGATCAAAATACAGCTTGCAGGGGTACTTGAAGGAATAATTTCTCAACAGCTACTGCCTATGAAGAATGTCCAACGAAGAAAAGCTGCTATGGAAATATTACTGGTTAACAATGCTGTTCGAAACTTAATTAGGGAGGGACGAACACATCAGATCCAGACATCAATTCAGACTGGAATCAAAGCAGGCATGCGGCCAATGGATTATTCCCTTGCTGAATTGGTTCAGAGAAATCTTGTATCTTACGAAACAGCTTTTGCAAGAGCCGTTAATAAGGAACTGTTTCAGCAATATATGAAAACAAACTAATTATATAATTGGATGCAAGACTGGAATCTGGAGGGAAACGAATGAAGATATTTAGACAGATTATAAACCGTATTAAGCTAAATTTAACCAGTATTAATAAAGTTAAGGTAAAGGATATTGCTGTATTCGCACGACAGTTTCATGCTATGCTGAATGCGGGAGTAACACTAATCCACTGTTTGAATATTCTTGGGCAGCAAACTGAAAACCTAATATTACGGGAAGCTATAGAAAAAATATATGAGGATGTGCAAAAAGGGTTTGCGCTGTCAGATGCTATGGGTAAACATCGCGATATATTTCCTGAATTATTCATTAATATGGTTGATGCTGGTGAAGTAAGCGGCAATCTTGACACAATAATGGACAGGATGGCTTCTCATTACGAAAAAGAAGCCAAATTACAAACCAAGATAAGGGATGCCGCGATATATCCAATTATTCTGGCTTTAGTCTCATCTGCTGTTGTAGTATTTATGTTAACGGCCATACTTCCTAGTTTTGTTAATATGTTTGAAAGCAGTGGAGTTAATTTGCCAGTGCCGACACTTGTTTTGCTTAGAATCAGCAATGGACTCAGGCAGCATTGGTATTTCTTTATAATTGTTCTATTCGTCGTTATTCTTATCGTTGATAAATATGCTAACACTGATATAGGCAAAAAGAAGCTTGATGAGCTGAAATTAAGAGTTCCTATTCTTAGGAATACAATAATAATAATATCTGCTTCCAGATTTGCCCGAACTTTATCCATTCTTTTATCCAGCGGGATTCCATTATTGACAGCAATGGATATTATTTCTAAGGTTATAGGAAATCGCGTTTTATCAGACGGTTTATTGAATGTAAAGGAAGATCTGCGTAAAGGCTTCGACTTATCAGGGTCTGTACAACGATTAAATCTGTTACCTCCAATGGTTAATGCTATGATACGAATTGGAGAGGAATCTGGATCATTGGATGAAATAATGAAAAAAACAGCTGATTTTTATGATTACGAGGTAGAAGCAGCGATGCAGCGCCTAACTGCTTTATTGGAACCTCTTATGATTATAATAATGGCTGTCATTATTGGATTCTTAATTATTGCCATGTATCTTCCTATGATTGATATGATTAAAACCATATAAATATTAAATATTAAAGTATTTCAAAGGTGTTTTGTATGAGTATTTTAACCATGCTTGCTGTTATTATTACGGGATTGTTATTTGGAAGTTTTTTTAATGTCTGCATATATAGAATTCCCAAAAATGAATCATTGGTTTTTCCTTCTTCTTATTGCATACATTGTAATAAATCGCTGGTCTGGTATGATTTAATACCTGTTATCAGCTGGATCCTATTAAAAGCAAAATGCCGTTATTGCAATAATCGTATTCCAGTTCGCTATCCTATAATTGAAACAGCAACAGCAGTTGTTTTCCTTTTTTTATATTTTAGATTTGGATTCAGCGGTGCATTTATTACTAATGTTATCTTATGTTCGCTGCTAATCGTCATATCTGTCATTGATATGGACTGTCAGATTATACCAAATGAACTGATAGTACCAGGAACAATAATAGGAATAATTTTATCTTTAACTGGAGTGTCAGTACACTGGACCGATGCGCTGTTTGGTCTGTTAATAGGCGGAGGTACATATTTTTTTATAGCAAATATTTCCCAATGGGTATTAAAAAAAGAAGGTATGGGCGGAGGTGATATTAAGCTCATGGCAATGATTGGCTTAATGGTTGGCTGGAAACTAACCATCTTGTCCATATTGTTGTCAATCTATTTAGGAGGCTTGATTGGAGGAATATTACTTGTTCTTAAAATCAAAAAAAGAGATGATACAATTCCTTTTGGTCCAATTATTGCTTTAGGTACATTTATTTCAATAGTTTTTGGGAAGGATTTAATAGCATGGTATCTACATCTTTTTGCATATTAAAAGCTTATATTTGAAACTTTATAATATATTGATGAAAACTGCAGTATGTTGTATAGTTATGTAGTACATTGGATTATTATCCATGATTAACCTGTTTCAAAAGCAAGCAGGAGGTATGGGTTTGAAAGGGTTATTGCATAATAATAAAGGCGTTACCCTTATGGAAATAATCCTTGTTCTTGTTGTAATGGGAATATTATTTACTTTGACAATACCTAATTTCTTGCGATTTAATGATCGATGGATTCTGCGAAGCACTGCCTACATGATTGCAAATGATATAAGACAGATGCAAAGGCTATCAATCCAGGAGTGCTCAATTTATAATTTCGAGCTGCATACTAAAGAATTCTATTACGTCTTGCGAAATAATGATCCTCTGCACCCTCATATTAAGAAAGTTTATCTAGATCCAAGAATAAGCTACATTTCATCTACTCTTTATAATCCTGGATATGGCGGGACCATGGAAGGATATCGAATTCTTAAATTTTCTTATTTAGGAAGTCCAAATCAAGCGGGCGAAATTATACTGTATACGAGAAATGGGGAAAGTATCAGGCTAACTGTAGATGTTACCACAGGCAGAGTCAAGGTGTATGATTAATGCGTACTGTGAAGAGGAATCTAGGATTTACTTTAGTAGAGTTAATTGTCAGCTTAGCTATATTAAGTCTTTTAATTTCAGCTTTTCTAGGCATTCAATTCAGTTTTGCTAAATATAATCAAATCAGCTCATTGAATCTTAAAGCAGGCCTTTATGCAAATAATCTTTATGAAATGGCTAAAGGCATGCACTTTGGTGAGTTAATCGACTTGTTGTCAAAGGAAGAAATATTGGATGGAGAATTAAAATATGTAATTTCGGCTGAGCGATATAAAAAATATGACCAATTGGAGAATAGCAATCTGATTGATTTAATTATTATTTCAGAGATAAATGATAAATATGCCAGTTACATATACTGTGATTCGATAAATAATTTACTTACAGTACAAGGACAGGGAAACCTTAATTTAGATTTAAAACTAGAAGGACATTATAACTGGCTTAATTATAATGATTCGACTGGTAATATAGCACAATATCAGTTTTTAACCGACAAACAAAACAAAATATTGAATTTGCATGTGATATCTGAAAGTGATACAGATAGTGAGTTATATATAAATATTAATGAGCAGCCAGTTGCCAATTGGCATATTTATATTCATGAAAGTCCTTTTAGTCAAGTAAACACCTTTATAAAACTAGGTAATCAAATTATATCTACAAAACAGTTAAATAAATCTGTTAATTTGGATAACTTAAAAATCTACCCCAGAAAAACGAACAAAAATATAGGAATTCCTATTTACCTGAATATTACTGTTTTTCGTAAAGATGATGAAATGAATCCAATATGCAGAAGACAAGGCATAATTTGGATAGATCCAAAATGAACCTGGATAAAGGTGGTGATTGATTTGAAACAAAATAGAGGTTTTACCTTATTAGAGTGCATACTGACACTTTGTTTGTTTTCTGTAGTTTTGACAACGATTATTAACACGTATTTATCCGGTTACATAATGTACAGAGGGCAGGAGTATAGTGTAGAGTTAGAAGCAAACATCTTGGCTGTACTGAATCGAATTTCAGAAACATTGCGGAGGACTGACAATCTGCAGCAAAATGTTTCAGTATCCAATAAGGTGCTCTATATAGGTAATACCAGATACTATTCTCAGTCCGGTACTGTATATGAACAGATAGGTTTTGGTATTAATCAGCTTGGAAATAATATTTCGCTTTTCGAGCCGAAACTTGAAGATGAATACTTGATAGTTAAAATAGAAGGAAATAATTCTCAGGAAAGTATTCCAATCTCTATGGAACAAGTATTCTATTTGGGAGGTAAATAAGTGAAAGGCTCAGTCTTAATACTTACTTTGTTTATAATGGCAGCTGTTTCCATGTTAATAATCACAGCTTTTTCTATAGCAGAAGCACATTTTACCATAACACGAAACAATAATTTATATCAAGAGGTCTATTATTTAGCAGAGTCATGCATGAGTTTTGCTCACAGTGAATTATTTGATTTAATTACACAGGTTCATGAAGATTGCCTAAATGAGTTCAATTGGGATCCTTTGCAGGAATCTATGCATACGATGCAGGAAAGTGTACGTAAATACATAGAAAATGCATTGGGGCCAAAAATAAATAAAGCACTTAATGAGAAAGGATATAATACAAATTTTCCTGTGCCTGTTATGCCGGAGCTTACGCCAGAAGCAAAACTGGATATTCGGATTCGATTTACAAATGTATATCAAAATCCATCACGGCTTCAAATAAGCTCAAGGGCAGAATTGGGAAAAATAAGGAGGCGGATAGACTCCGAGGTATACATAAATAAAGTCAGCAAAGTATACGATAATTTTCTATTTGACAAGGTCCTTTTAACCGGCGGGGATATACTTGTTGCTAATGGAGGCAGCCTGGAGATTTATGGCTCAATTCATTCTCAAGGGGGGCTACAAGTAATAAATAACAGCAGCCTCTATTTTGATAAATCAGCCGCATTAAGACAGGAAATTAGAATAAACAATAATAGTCATGCAATCTTTAATAATGATGTTGTTTGCTATGGGTTGTCTGCTGAAGGCGAAAATTCATCATTCGTCAAGTGCACTAAGGATTTATACTTATACAGTACACTATCTGTAAAGGATCCGGATAACACAATTCAAATTAAAGGAAAGCTTTATATTGCTCCAGAGGAAAACATTCTTTCTGCAGGTGTGGCTGCAAGTGGGGGAATAATAGAATTGGAGGACGAAATATTCATCAATGGAACGCTTTTATATAATTCTAATGAATACTATCTGTTTGGAATAGATTATTTGCCATTACAAAATGGAAAGTATCATAGCGTAGAAAGCATAGGAGGCGGAAATTACAGCTTTTATTTCCCTGAATCGATACCCGGATATGCACTGAAACATTTTACTCCAGAATTTTTTAGCCTAGATGAGAAAGAAAAAATAGATAGAATATATAAATATTTGACTATTGCTCCTGAAGAAGATGATGAATATGAAATATATTTACAGCATACACAAACAATGAATTTAGAAAACGTCCGTATAAAATCTATCTCTAACCTGTCTGGTTATACTTCAGGCTTTATCTGCGCAAATAACCAGGTCATAGCCCCGCTTAATATGCCAGATCATGAAATTTTCTTCAACAACATTCTAAAAAAAATGAAAAGTAACACCCACTGGGATTATACTTACCAAATAAATCCATATGTCTCTGTTTCTTTAATTAATGCGATAATTGAGAGAAATGCATTAACTGTACTTAATCCGGATCAACCAGTAATTTGTATTATCTCCGACACTAAAGATTTAACTTTACCTTCTGGAAAATATAAAGGAATAATAGTCACTAACGGATCCGTTTACATACCTACAGGTGCAGATGTTGAGTTTTCAGGATTATTAATTTGTGATGGAAACTTGTTTATAGAAGGCTCTTTAACATTGCAAGAAAACAAAGGCATGATTCTGAGCCTAATAGGCAGCGAAAACTTTGAATCTTTGAGGAAATTTTTTAGAATTGAAAAGGAAAAAGAACTGTATGAAATTATTTCTTCAAAAGAAGTTCTATATAATCAACAATGGTGAGGTGACAAAATGTTTAGCTTCCTGAATAGAATTATAGCCCTTGATCTGGGTAATTATTCGTACAAATATATTGAAGCTCAGCTAACTGATAAACTTCAAATTCTTCGTTATGGATCTTGTAGTACAAAACAGCTTTATAATTCGGTTGAACCAGCTAAAACATGGAAAAAGACTGGCAGCCGCATAAAAAACGCTGTCATCTCATTTCAGCATAAGTCTCTTATTACAAGGGAACTGGAATTAAAGGCCTATGATGAGAATCATCTGTATAGTATTATTCAAGAAGAGTTTAATAAGTATCAGACGGATTTAAAAGAAGAGTATGATTATGATTTCAAAATACAATCACATATTGAAGAATCTGGAATTTATTTAACAAAAGCAGCTGGTATTTCAAAAAAAGCTAATAGAGAATATATTGATAAAGTCTTGCGCTTAGGAATGAGACCCAAAGCCGTAGATATACAGATTAACGCTATAATAAGAATAATGAGAAGAGCTTTTAAACACTCTTCAAGCCCTAATTTAAAAGTTCCTTGTTTACTTATAGATCTTGGTTATTCTAATACAACAGCGGCTATAGTAAATTTTAACGAAATTATTGCCCTTAAGAGTATTTCAGCGGGCTGCAGCATGTTAAATGAGTCGCATGAAGTTCAAGAAAAGTATCTTAGAGATATTACTTTGTTATTAAATCAGATTACCGATCACTACATTTACAGTTATAATAGCGAGGAATTAAAGCAAGCTTTCTTATACGGGGGAGGTTCATTATCAAATGCTGTTTTTGATTACCTTAGCGGCCAAATACCATTACCATGTAATCGAATAAACGTGTTAGCTCCGTTTTTGCCTGATTTGCCTTCAGATATGGATCTCAATCTTTACTGTAATTGTCTTGGCTCCTTATACCGGCAAGAAGAAAATTTTACAAGGAAGGAAATAAAAAATGACTGATTTTAATCTCCTGCCTATGGAATATAGAAAAAGATCCTTATCTGTTCGTAATGTAATTTTGACTACCCTATCAATTTTGTTTTTCGCAACCATATTAATATTTGCTTTTTGGCTTCCCATACAAAAGAAAAATATTGCCTACCAGAAACTTACAATGCTTAAGGAAAAAACAGTGGATGGATCAGGTTTTGATGAGGCCTTGCTTCTTGAACAAACAAACGTAGAAGAGCTGGAAGAACGAATTATAAGCTTTAGGAAAATTAACGAAGGTACGCCCGGATATTGGAAAGAAATATTCGAAACCCTGTATAAATGTATGCCCTATAAAACTTCATTAGATCAGATTTCCTGCGACAATGATGTCATTATTTTATCAGGTACCAGCATTGACGATAAAACATCCGCAAAATACTTGCGGAGCCTTAAGGAAACAGGTTATTTTGGCGAAGTTCGTATGTTAAAGGTAATCTATCAGCAAGATGGCAAAGTTCATTTCACTATTCAATGCAATTTGAGTTTTAAAACAGAAACGGATATGATGAAAGGGGAAATCTAATGGGACTTAGAAATAAAAAAAATCTATATTTTATAGTTATTATGCTTTTAATTATATTTCTCTATTTTCATTATTTCCTGGATCCTACCTTAAGACAAACCCAATTATACCTGCGAGATATCTCTGTTTATCAGGCTAAGCTGGCTGATATTGAAATAATGAATAATAGATTTAGCGGAGCATTAAGAAAAAAAGAACAGTTGCAAGAAGAATTATCAGTTATCCAATCTAAATTACCTGAGTATTTAGATTCACACGACATCATTAACTTGTTAGCCGGATCAAAAACAATAAACTTTCATAAAAGCAGCATGACTTTTCTGGATCCAATCATTCATCAAGACTTTTGTATTATACCAGTCAGGCTAAGCATCAATACGACTAATGATGGCTTGCTGGAATTCCTTTCTTATTTAGAAAGCATTTCATTCAAGCCTACTATAACCAATCTGCAGATGTCGACAATTAGTTTTAACGATACAGATAGAGGCTTGATAGATGAAGAAAACAGATTAAAATACAATTTACAAGTAGAAATGACAATAAATTTTTATATGAAAGGAAAAGCAAAATGAAGCCAAATATCTTTTTAACAGGCTTTATGGGAACAGGAAAAACTACAGTTGGAAAAAAAATTGCCGACTTGACCGGAATGAAATTCCATGACCTGGATAGGCTTATAGAAGAAACCGCCGGACTTTCCATTCCTGAGATTTTTAAAGAGAAAGGGGAGCCGTGGTTCAGGCGATTAGAATCAAAACTATTGATAGAAATATCCGAGAAAAAAAATATAGTTTTGGCTACAGGGGGTGGAGTGGTATTAAACCCTGTTAACAGAAACAAAATGAAATCCAGTGGGGTAGTAGTGGCTCTGACTGCTAGTTTGGAAACTATCTGGGAGAGATTGAAAGAGGATACCTACAGGCCTTTACTAAATGGAGAGAACCCTAGGAAATTAATGGAGGAATTATATAAGCAAAGAGCCAGTATATATTCAGATGCACATGTAATAGTCAGTGTGGACGGAAAGTCCCCTCTGCTGTTAGCAAAAGAAATATTACACATAATTGATGAAAAAAATAAGTATTAAAGGAGTGTTCCTTATTAACATTCAAATCAGATTTGGACCATCTGGCAATGATAATTTGTTCTATAAACAAGGTTACAGATCCAGTATTGATATGCCGAAGTGGCTTTATGAGATGGGTTTAAACGCTTATGAATATTCATTAACGAGAGGAATCCACATTGAAGAACATACTGCTAAAGAAATAGGAGAGCAGGCTGCTAAATGGGGAATTTCCATGAGTGTTCATGCTCCGTATTATATTAATCTGGCCAGCCAAAAGGAAGAAAACAGGCTGAAATCAATTCAGTACATTGTTCGTTCTGCAGAAGTCGCTCTTTGGATCGGTGCTAATAGGGTGGTATTTCACCCTGGTTCTTCTGGTAAGGACAGGGAGTCGGCCTTGGAAACTGCTAAAAAAACACTATTGCATGCATTGGAAGAGTGTGGGGAATATATTGCCAACGGTATTCGATTATGTCCAGAAACTATGGGAAAAAGAAATCAATTAGGCAATTTGGGAGAAGTACTGGAATTATGCCAGCTTGATAATACATTGCTCCCGGTAATTGATTTTGGACATCTACATGCATTATACCAGGGAGCTATTAAGTCAGTTAAGGAGTATGCAAACATTTTAGACATGATTGAAAATAAATTAGATAAGGAGAGAAACAAAAGCTTTCATATCCATTTCAGCCGTATAGAATATACAAAAGCAGGCGAAAAGAAGCATCATGCCTATGAGAATACAGCTTATGGCCCGGACTTTGAACCTTTGGCAGAAATAATTATTCACAGAAACATAAAGCCCGTTATTATATGTGAATCCAGGGGATCGATGGCACGCGATGCATTGAAATTAAAAAGAATTTATGAAGAAAAATTGTCTCTGTTCAATGCTTCTTATTTATGATAATATGTTTCATGGCAAATTTTAAAAGGTGGTAATATGAATGAGATTACTCCTTATTAATGGTCCTAACCTTAATCTTTTGGGATACAGAGAACCTGATATTTATGGAAATTTAACATATGAAGACTTAATATCCAAGTTGAAAACCTATGCCAATGGGATAGGCGTTAAGCTCGACTGTTTTCAATCCAACCATGAAGGAGAAATAATAGATTGTTTGCAGCGCTCAGTTGGCAAGTATGATGCAATAATCCTAAACCCTGGTGCTCTTACTCATTATAGTTATGCATTGAGGGATGCGATTCAGTCTATAAATACTCCTGTTTTAGAGGTACACATATCCAATATATATGCCAGAGAGTCTTTCAGACAAACTTCCGTTACTGCTCCAGTATGTATTGGACAAATAACCGGTTTGGGCATACAAGGATATTTTATTGCGATTAACTATTTTGTACATTTTTTTACAGGAAGGGAATCTTTTACGGAGGGATCTAATTGAACAAACATGTTGAAAAGCTTTTTTCTATTCTTGAAGCAAATCGGATAGATGCTGCAATTATTACTGAAAAGAATAATATTAGGTATTATTCCGGATTCACTTCAGAAGATGCAGTACTTTTGATCCATCAAGCAGCCTGTTATCTTATTACAGATTTTCGTTATATAGAACAGGCACAAAAACAATGTCCTGATTTTAACGTAATTGATGCCCCAGGCACTAAAACTGCTGCTTTTATAAAAAATACATGTACAGAACAACTTAAGGCAAAAAATATTTGGTTTGAAGATGGTTTCTTTACGTACCGCGATTATAGTTTATATAAAGAAATACTGCATCCTCTGAATCTGTTTCCTGATAAAGGTCTTATTTCCGAACCAAGGTTGATAAAAACAGAAGAAGAAATTGTCCAGATAAAAAAAGCTGCTGAACTGGCAGACAGAGGTTTTTTGTATATACTTGATTACATACGTCCTGGCATAAGTGAGAAAGAGATAGCCCTTGAATTAGAATATTTTCTAAAGAAAAACGGAAGCGAAGACATTGCATTTCCAATCATCGTTGCATCTGGAAAAAATGGTTCTTTGCCACATGCTGAGCCTAGCAATAAAAAAATAGAAGTAGGCGAATTTGTTACTCTCGATTTTGGATGCAAAATTTCTGGTTATTGCTCAGATATGACTCGGACTGTTGCATTGGGTAAACCAGAGAGAATAATGAGTGAAATATATCATATAACCTTAGAAGCTCAGGCTGAAGCATTAAATATTATTGGACCCGGTTTAACGGGAAGGGAAGTAGACAAGCAAGCCCGTGATTATATATCATCTAATGGTTATGGTGATTTTTTTGGTCATGGTCTTGGCCATGGAGTTGGGCTTAATATTCATGAAGAACCCAGACTATCCGAAAAAGGATATACTGTTTTGCAGCCAGGAATGGTGGTCACTGTTGAACCAGGAATTTATCTTCCGGACATAGGGGGTGTACGGATAGAAGATCTGGTTGTAATTACAGATGAAGGCTATGAAAATCTTGTATCTTCCAAAAAAGACCTGATAGTGCTTTAATTTAATTTTTAAAATACAGATTTAACTTGAAAGGATGAGAAAAATGATTTCAGCGGGTGATTTTAAAAAAGGTATAACTGTGGAAATAGACAATGTTGTATACGTCATAGTAGATTTTCAACATGTCAAACCGGGAAAGGGAGCTGCTTTCGTACGAACTAAACTGAAGAACATAATGACAGGCGGCATTATAGAAAAGACTTTCAGTCCTACTGATCGTCTGCCGAGGGCACATGTTGAAACAAAGGAAATGCAGTATTTGTATAACGATGGAGAACTATATTATTTCATGGATATGGATACTTATGAGCAATTTCCTTTGAACCGATCACAAGTTGAAGAAGCAATGCAGTACGTAAAAGAGAATTCTAATGTAATAATCAAGTTTTTTAAGGGTGCTGCTTTTTCTGTAGAGCCTCCGAATTTTGTAGAGCTGGAAGTCACTCAAACTGAACCGGGTTTCAAAGGTGATACTGCAACTGGAGCTACCAAGCCTGCGACTTTGGAAACCGGAGCTGTCATACAGGTTCCGCTTTTTGTTAATATTGGCGATGTTATTCGCGTAGATACAAGAACGGGTGAGTATATGGAAAGAGTTTAAGCCGGTGGATAAAAATCTGTTTTCCGGATTATCCTATATTAGAGAAAAGGAGGCGGATAGAAATGTATGATTTGAATGAGAAAGTATCCTATCTTAGAGGCTTGGCAGAAGGTTTAGGACTTGATGAAAATACAAACGAAGGAAAGCTGTTTACCCATATTATCGATATTCTGGATGATATGGCAAATGCCATAACAGAATTAGAAACCTCTCAGGCAGAAATTGAAGAGTATGTGGAATCAATCGATGAAGATCTGTCTGACATGGAAGATGCTGTTTATGGCGATGATTACGATGAAACTGATACCACTCACTATATAGAAGTGGAATGCCCCCATTGCCACGAAACTGTATTCTTTGACGAAGATATCTTTGATGACGATGAAGATATTATATGTCCTAATTGCAGTGAAATTATTTACTCTGAAGAGGCATATAATACAGAAAACAATGATGACCAAGCATAGTGTTACTTAATTATGGATTCTAAATATATCTTTTTACACACGGGATAAACCCCGTGTTTTTTTATTTTATAGTGATAATTAGGATAAGCCCTTCATAGATATAGATTAAGCAAAGGAGGAGGATTTGATGAGTATTCCACTAAAAAATAAAGATTCTGATATATTTTGGCAACACCCAGTTTTTGAGTCATTACCCGTCAATATCCAGAGAATTATTAAAAAAATTCCTCTTGAAATACTTAAGGATTTGGAAGAGATACGGATACGCGAGAATCGTCCTCTGATGATACATTGTAATGACAGAGACTATTTTGTTTCTTCGGAAGGGAACATAACCTCCTGTCCAATGTCAGGTTACTTAGTTACTGCTGACGATACTGCAAAAATCCTTCATCTGATATCGGATTACTCCATCTATGCTTTTGATGAAGAAATACGAAATGGTTATCTTACTTTAAAAGGCGGCCACAGGGTTGGAATAGCGGGAAAAACTGTATTAGATAACGGAAAAATAAAAACTATGAAATATATAAAGTCTTTTAATTTTCGTATATCCAAAGAGGTAATCGGAGCAGCTGATAAAATTATGCCGTACATTATATCCGGTAAAGATGTTTTTCATACTCTCATACTTTCTCCCCCCCAAATGGGAAAAACTACTCTATTACGAGATATTGCCCGAAAGTTAAGTGATGGCTTTCCCGGATTCAGAGGGGTAAAAGTAGGCATTGTTGATGAACGTTCAGAAATTGCAGGCTGCTGGCATGGATTACCGCAAAAAGCTGTTGGTATGAAAACCGACATTTTGGACGGATGTCCAAAGGCAGCTGGAATAATGATGATGATCCGTTCCATGTCACCAAAAGTTATAATAACAGACGAAATAGGCAGGGAAGAGGATGCCTTAGCCATACAGGAGGCTTTGAATGCAGGCATTCGAATAATTACTTCAGCCCATGCATCTGATATCAAAGACGCACTGTCAAGACCCTTTCTCTCACGTCTCCTCGAAAGCAGGATATTTGCGCGAATAGCAGTTTTGGGAAATTCTCTAGGCGTAGGTACTTTAGAAAAGATATACACTGGCGACTATAGCACTCAGCTTTTAAGTAAGCCAATTCGTTAGTGTAAAGGGAGTTACGCTATATGATTATAAAAATCATTAATAGCGGCATAATTATCCTACTTTCTACTATCATAGGATTCAAGCTTGCAAAACGCTATACAGTTCGTATTCAAGAATTAAGCGCTATGCAAGGAGCTTTATCCAGGCTGGAAACAGAAATACAACACTATACTTCCAGTCTGCCTGAAGCATTGCTGGAAATAGGGAAATCAGTCGGAGGCGGTACTGGGAACTTATTTATTTTAACTGGACAAACATTGATTGAGAAAAAAGAATATACAGTATCCGAAGCATGGAGTTTATGCTTGGAAAAAGTGAAACCAGAATTGTGTTTTGAACAAGAAGATTTTGATATTCTTCGCCGGTTTGGAAGCCAGTTAGGCAAGAGCGATAAGGAAGGACAAGTGAGGTTTATTCGTTTGACCATGCTTCAATTACAAGAAGAGGAAAAAAAAGCAAGAGTTATACGTGAAAAGAATGACAAAATGTACAGAAGCCTGGGATTATTAGGTGGTTTGGCCTTGACGATTCTATTGCTGTGATGGAGGAAAAACAAATGAATGTGGATTTGATTTTTAAAATTGCTGCTGTTGGAATTCTTATAGCTGTAATAAATATAGTACTTCAAAAAGCTGGCAGAGAGGAAATGGCCATGATGACAACATTAGCTGGTATTGTAATAGTTTTGCTAATGGTTATAAATCTGATCAATCAGTTATTCCAAAACATAAAGTCAATCTTTAAACTTTACTGATAACTGCAACAAAATCAGGAGGGAAATAAAGTGAATATAATGCAAATAACAGTTTTGGGCATAACAGCTGCTCTGCTAGTACTTATCATTAAACAACAGAGGCCTGATATTGCTATGATGATCTCATTAGCCGCTGGTGCTGTTCTTTTTATCCTGTTGCTTGGAAATATTAAGATTATTACATCTTCAGTTGAAAATCTGGCACTAAAGGTTAAGTTAGATTCCATATACATAAGTACAGTGATGAAAGTAATCGGCATTGCATATATTGCTGAATTCGGTTCACAGATTTGCAAAGATTCGGGAGAAGGTACTATAGCATCAAAAATAGAACTGAGCGGAAAAGTTTTTATTATGGTCTTGGCCTTACCTATCATGACTGCTTTAATGGAATCCATTTTAGGAATTCTTTCATAATGCAATAGAAGGGATAGACAAATGAAAAAAAGTTTGCTCGTATTTATTATATTTCTAATTCTATTTCCCATACAGGTCAAAGCAGAATCAAATAATAATATCGATTGGTACGAGAGTACAAAAGATTTAATGTCTGAGTATGTAAATGAATTAAATACAAGCGAATGGACGCCTTATCTAAAATATATAAAAGAGGAAGGGGTAGATGTATTTGGAAACGAATCTGCGGTTGAAATAATCATGCAGTTAGTTTCGGGTCAGTTTACTTTCTCGTGGAAAGATTGTTTAAGTAAACTTGTAAAGATTTTTTTTCGTGAGTTAACCCTGAACCTTGTACTTATTGTAAAAATTATTGTTATAGCAATCTTTTGTGGAATCTTTAAAAATATGAACGATTCATTTAATAATCCTTCAGTAGGAGAAGTTGGTTATTTTGCTTGTTACAGCATTGTCATGATACTTGTTGTCCAGAGTTTTATTTCCATATTAACTATAGGCAAAACAAGCATAGATAAAATGTCGAACTTTATGCAGCTCCTTTTTCCAGTTCTTATCGGACTTTTGATGTCCATTGGCAACTTTTCTACTGCAGCAATATTACAGCCAGCAATTGGTGTGTTAGTAGGCTCTATAGGATCAGTATTGACAAGGTTTATTTTTCCCCTAATAACTCTTTCAGCTGTAACAACTTTGTTAAACCAGGTAAGTGAAAGAATTCAGATAAAGAACCTAGGCAAATTGCTTAATAATTTGTGCACCTGGACTTTGGCATTTATTTTTACTTTATTTATAAGTATTCTTGCTATTCAAGGGGTTCTAACCGCTTCTGTCGACGGCATTACCATCCGAACTGCAAAATTTGCGGCAGATACTTTTGTTCCAATTGTAGGAAAAATGCTCTCTCAATCTTTAGATGCCATAGTAGGATGTGCCTTGTTGGTAAAAAATGCTGTCGGGGCAGCAGGTCTTATCATTTTGACCTTATTGTGCTTTGCCCCTGCAATGAAAATCTTAAGTTTCCTATTTTTGTACAAATTTACTGGTGCTTTGTTAGAGCCGGTTACTGATAAAAGGATTGTAGAAAGTCTTAATGGCATAGGAAATGTTATAAGCATACTGCTAGTCACGATAATGGGCGTTGCAATAATGTTTTTTTTGACAATATCGTTAATGATTTCTACAGGCAATACAACGGTTATGTTTAGGTGATTATATGAAAACTGTAGTGAAAGAATGGATTTCCAATCTAACAGTTATTTCAATTATGGCAGTTTTGGTAAATCTAATATTGCCAAATGGAAACATGCGGAAATATGTTGATTTTATATTCGGTTTAATCATTTTAGTTATGTTATTGAATCCTTTATTACAAATGTCAGGCAAGCTGTCAAGGTTAGAAACTGCTATTTTTCAAAATGCAGCTGAAAATCTAAGCAATTCTGCCGCTTATATCAGCAGCCAGACAGATAGTAAACAAAAGGAAAACCTGAGACGTTTTCTGAAGACAAATTTAGAAAAAAATCTGGCATTGGAGCTCGAATACAGGACTGGGTTAAAAATAAATGATATCAACATTTCATTTGGAGAATCATATGGAGAAATGGATTTTTCTTCAATAGAAAGTATCCATATTTATTATACATCCCATAATGGTAAAACAATACAAATTAATCCTGTTGAAATTAAACCCAACGAAGAATTGTTGAAAGGCAATGAAATTTCAGCTAGTGGAAAAATACAAGAAATAAGGGATATTATATCTGATTTTTATAATATTGATCCAAAATCAATTTTTATACATGAAAGCTAAAAGTATAAGGGGAGATATTTATGGGTAAAACATATTCAAATTTTTTTAATCGGCTGAAAAAGATTAATAATATTGAGTATTTTATTGCTATTTTGGCCATAGCAATAATTATAGGCTTAGTCAGCAATTGGTTAACGTTTCAAAAAGAAAGTGATGTAAGCACTTTAGAACAAGAACCCGTATACATTGAACAAGATGGACAGAATCTTATGGATATAAAAGGCCAGGAGAACAGGCTGAAACAAATATTGTCTTCTATAAAAGGAGCAGGGAGAGTCGATGTAATGATAACCTATAAAACCGGCAAGGAACTGATTCCTGCTATGAACACTGTTGAATCCGTAATAGAGACTGAAGAAAAAGACAGCAGCGGCGGAATACGTAAAGTAAGTCAAACGGATATTAATAGTCAGCCGGTGAGCATGAATACCTCTGATGGAACACAGCCATTAATAACTAGAGAGATACACCCGGAAGTTTTAGGTGTAATTGTAATTGCAGAAGGTGCCGAAGACATACATGTAAGAATGGAATTACAAAAAGCCGTTCAGACGGTGTTAGGTGTCAGTGCAAATCAAGTAGAGATTTTTGTGATGGAAAAAAGTCATGAGAGGAGTGATAAATAATGTTAATTGTCCGAAAGAAAAACATTATAGTTGGTCTGCTGGTTGTGCTTTTGATCATAACAGGGTATCTAAACTTTTGGTTTAACCAGAATTCTATTCAAACAAACAAATTTGAAGATAATGAAGTATCATATAAAGGAAGTGAAAAAAAACAAAGCGATATCCAGGAACATGATATAGAAAACGAAAAATCGGAGTTTGGAGGCAGAATTACTGTAACTGATCTAGAAGAGCCCTCGGATTTAAGCAACGGCGAGGATTTGACTGAAACTTCCTCTATGCAGTCTTCTTTCTTTAGGGATTATCGTTTTGAAAGAAAACAGGAACGAAACAAAGAAATTGAGTACATTAACTCAGTATTGAATAATCCTGCATCAGACCCAGAAATGATAAGGGAAGCTCAATCCCAATTGCTTGAGATTACATCCAATATGGAAACTGAACTGGCTATAGAAAACTTAATTAAAGCAAAAGGATTTAATGATGCAATTGTAATAATACACAAAGATAATGTTAATGTAATCATTGACAAGGCAGAACTTGTTCCGGAGGAAGTAGCAATGATACTAGATATTGTAAAAAGGGAAACAGAAAAAGATATAGATAATATCAAGATTATACCCAAAATATAGAAAAAAACGGATTAGAACTATTTGTAAATATGCATGTTCTTTGGTATAATATAGGCACTAAATTTAAACGGAGGTGGGAGCAGTGACGCAGCAAGCTTCCGATAATTATGGAAAGGTAACATTTGCCGATGAAGTAATTGCCATCATAGCAGGATTGGCAGCAACTGAAATTCCTGGCGTAGCAGCAATGAGTGGAGGCATAGCAGGCGGCATAGTTGAAAAATTAGGAAAGAAAAATCTTTCTAAAGGAGTAAAGGTAGAAGTAGGTGAAAAGGAAACAGCTATAGATCTGTTTATTATAGTCGATTACGGTGTAAGAATTCCTGAAATAGCCTGGAACATTCAAGAAAATGTAAAAAAGGCGGTCGAAAACATGACAGGCCTTAATGTGATAGAGGTGAATATACATATTCAAGGTGTAAATTTTGAAAAAGAATTGAAAAAAGAAGAGCCCGGACAAAAAGTACGCTGAATTGTAGCCCTCTGATCCTTCAGAGGGTTAATGGTATTTAAAGCCGATTATTTTCCAATTAGTTTCAGAAAGGAATGTGACTTTTTATGAAAATGAGAATATTTGATCGCATTCTTCTAACATTATATACGTTGTTTGGTATTTTTTTATCGGTAATACTATTTGGTATAGCCTTGAATATAATAGATTACCAAGTATTGCTAAGCAAATTATCAAGCGGCATACATGGCTGGGATGCATTTATTCTCGGCATTATTGCTGTAATTCTTTTTCTGGTAAGTATACGTTTACTGATTGCTGGATATACCAGAAGAAAATCCGTTAGTGCCCTTTTAATGAATACAGAGTTGGGGATAATCAGGGTCTCAGTAAACACTCTTGATACACTTACACAAAAAGCTGTAAGAAGTTTCCAGGAAGTAAGAGATATAAAAAGTTTAGTTTTAACTGAACCTGATGGTATAAGAGTACAGCTGAAAGTCAGCATTCTGCCTGATGTTGAAATGCCTGAACTAACAAGAAACATCCAACAAAAAGTAAAAGAGTATATAGAGTCGCTGGCAGGCATAGCTGTTAAGGAAGTTCAGGTTTATATTGAGAATTTGGTTGTTGCAAAACAAGCCCGTGTTGATTAAGGAGGACAAACCATGAAAGACATACGGGATTTTTTAGAAACCTGTTTTACTGTTTACAGGGGAAGAACCATTGGAATTCTTTGCGGGCTATTGTTTGGTCTGTTAGTATTGTTGCTTGGTTTTTGGCGTGTAGTTTTTGTTGCAGTATGTATTGCAATTGGATACTGGATAGGCAGTTTTCGTGATAAAAAAGAAACTTTCCTAACATTTTTGGACAGGATATTGCCAGGAGGAACCCGCAATAAGATACAGTAATTTTATTGCGTAATTTGTAAAACAAGTGATAGTTGGCCGATTAAGTAAGACTCAGGAGGGTATAATGGCAAGAAAATCGGCAAGAGAAGCCGCTATGAGTTTATTATATCAGAGAATATTTACCGAACGATACGATATAGAAGAATTTAAAAGTATGGTTGACAGCAAGCTTGAATTAGATAACAAGGACAAAGAATACATTGAAGATATACTGACAGGAAGCAAACAACATATGGATGAAATAGACGATATTATTCGTGAATACAGCAAAGGATGGAAATTTGAGAGAATTTCCAAGGTGGATCTATCTATTTTGCGCCTTGCTTTATATGAAATTTTATATCGCGATGATATACCGGTAAGCGTTTCAATTAATGAAGCCGTTGAATTGGCAAAAAAATTCGGAGGAGATAGAACAAGTTCCTTTGTAAATGGAATTTTGGGCAATTTTGTTCGCAATAGGAATGTTAAACTATGAAATATATTCTTGGAATTGATACCAGTTGTTACACTACTTCTATGGCAGGTGTTGATTTAAATGGCAATATTATTTTTAGCTTCCAAAAACAGTTAGATGTTCCACTTGGAGAAAGGGGACTTAAACAATCCACAGCCTTATTTCATCATCTAAATAATCTGCCTATATTAACAAATACTTTACGAAGCTTGGCATCCTGCCATGAGATTGCAGCTGTCTGCGCAAGTGACCGTCCACGTCCTATAGAAGGTTCATACATGCCTGTTTTTCAATTTTCTTACAGAATTGGGCAATCTATATCTGACCTTCTTCGAGTTCCTTTTTTTAAGGTAAGCCATCAGGAAAACCATATAATGGCGGGGCGATATACGGCCAGGGGACCTAATTCTGATCAGTTTTTAACTTTTCATTTGTCCGGCGGTACTTCAGAATTACTGTATGTAAGTAGTAAGCCTTCAGGTTTTGAAGTTGAAATAATTGGAGGAACTACAGACCTGTCTGCTGGACAATTTGTCGATCGAATTGGTGTTGCAATGGGGCTCCCCTTCCCAGCAGGACCACATTTGGAAAAAATGGCAAGCAGCGGCAGCGGTGATATTATGCTAAACGGATCAGTAAAAGGTACCAAAATTAGTTTTTCCGGACCTGAATCCCAAGGACAACGCTTAATATGTCAAAACATGTCATATAACGAAATTGCTTATGCTGTTTATGATTTATTAGTTCGAACTATAAGCAAATGTATACTGAATGCTGTTAAATCCGGTTATCCTAATGAAGTTCTATTAGTAGGAGGTGTCTCGTCCAGTAAAATCTTGAAAATCGGATTGCAAGAGCGGATAAAAAGACACAACAGGAACATCCAATTATATTTTGCTGATCCAGAGCTTTCTAAGGATAATGCTGTTGGGACAGCATTGCTGGGTTTGAAGGCCTATAGAATTAATAGTTTTGGAATGGAGGAAAAAGATGTCTATACTGATTGATGGAAAAAGAATTGCAAATGAAATCAGAAACAATATCAAAAAAGATATACAAATATTAAAAAGCCAGCACAGCCTGACACCTGGGTTGTGCGTTGTTTTAGTCGGTAACGATCCAGCGTCTGAAATATATGTTCGGAATAAAGAAAGAGCCTGTATTGAAGTTGGTATTGATTCCACAGTAATCCATATGAAGGAGCAGACTACTGAAAGCGAATTGCTGGAAACTATTGAAAGGTTAAATAAAGACAACTCAGTTCACGGCATTTTAGTGCAATTACCTTTGCCCAAACATATCAATGAAAAAAATATAATAAATGCAATACACCCTTTAAAAGACGTAGATGGATTTCATCCGGTTAACTGTGGAATGTTAATGACTGGACAGGCTGAACTGGAACCATGTACACCCAAAGGAATCATTCGCTTAATAGAAGAAGTTGATCATAACATAGCAGGAAAAAAAGCTGTTGTCATTGGCAGAAGCAATATAGTAGGTAAACCTGTTGCTTTAATGCTGTTGCAAAAGCATGCTACAGTTACTATTGCACATTCTCGTACAAGGAATCTTGCTGAAATAGCCCGGACCGCAGATATATTAGTAGTCGCAATAGGAAAACCTGAATTTATTGACAGTTCATATGTAAAGGAAGGAGCAATAGTCATTGATGTGGGTACCACCCGTGTCAATGGAAAACTCAAGGGCGATGTTAGATTTGATGAAGTTAAAAATAAAGCGGGTTATATAACTCCAGTTCCAGGTGGAGTTGGACCTATGACAATCACTATGTTACTTGAAAATACATTGATAGCAGCTAAGAGGAATATATGAAAAGTACTGTTTTAACTGTACAACAATTAAATGATTATGTCCGTACTCTGCTTTCTAGAGATCCATTGCTTCAAAAATTGCATGTAAGAGGAGAAATATCTAACTTTAAAGTCCATACCTCTGGTCATATGTATTTTTCTCTTAAAGATAGGCAGGATAGAATCCAATGTGTTATGTTCAAGCAAAATGCACAAAACTTGAAATTCTTACCAAAAGACGGGATGGAGGTAATTGTTACAGGCAGAGTTTCTATCTATACCAGAGACGGATTATACCAGTTGTATGTGGACGATATGGAACAGAGCGGACTTGGGGCCCTTCACCTCGCATTTGAAGAACTGAAGAAGAAACTGCGAGAAGAAGGCCTTTTTGATGATACCCACAAAAAACCTCTGCCATTATTGCCGCAGAAGATTGCAGTAATAACTTCACATGCAGGTGCAGCGGTACGGGATATAATTCGAGTAATTCATAACCGTAATTCACATGTGGACATACTAATAGTTCCTGTTGCTGTACAAGGCGAAGGAGCAGCTAGACAGATTGCGAGAGCTATTGATTATGTGAATACCAGAGCAGATATTGATTTGATTATAACTGGAAGAGGAGGAGGATCTATTGAAGAATTATGGGCATTTAATGAAGAAATTGTAGCAAGAGCAATTTATAATTCCAGTATACCTGTCATAACTGCTATTGGTCATGAAACTGATTTTACGATTGCTGATTTTGTTGCAGATGTCAGAGCAGCCACGCCATCCAATGCAGCTGAACTAGCTGTGCCTGAAGCTTCTTACATGCAATCGTTTATAGATAGTCTTAAGAATTATCTTTTAAATGCTATAATGGAAAACATTAATGAAAAGCAGCATCGGCTCAACATAATAAGAAACCATTATGCGTTTCAATCCCCATGTGTGCTTGTAGAGCAGCAGAGCCAATATTTCGATCAGCTGTCCCAAAGGTTTTACAGTGCTTTTCAGCATATTATACAGCAAAAAAGTGATCGGCTATCAAAAGCGATTTCTAATCTTGAAACTTTAAGCCCTCTAAAAGTGTTGTCCAGGGGTTATGTTATTGTTACACCAGAAGGAGACACCGAGCCTATTAGTTCTATCGAGGCAATATCCCTTGGTCAACAGCTTGATTTACTTTTTATTGATGGACAAGCGGTTTGCAAAGTAGAAAGCATCGAATCTGATAACAATAATTATAAATTTAATGTAAAAGGGAGTAATCCTAATGAAAAAAGCCAATAACGGTGGTTTGCCTTCTACATTTGAGGAAGCAATAAGAGAATTGGAATCGATTATAAAAGAGTTGGAAGAAGGTAATGTTAGCTTAGATCGGTCATTAAAACTTTTTAAACGCGGAATCAGCTTGACTGAGTTTTGCACCAAGAAACTTAACGAGGCTCAAGGGATAATCAAAGTTTTGTCCCGAAATAAAGATGGAGAATTAGAGGAAGTTTTAATGGAGAATTTAGATACTGATTAAAGGGAGCTGCGCTTAATTGAAAGACTTTAAAAAAAAGTATCAGGAAAGAACGGAATATATTAACGAAGGTTTGGCCTATTATCTGTCACAAAGAGACAGCCATCCTGCTGTACTCGAAGCAATGAAATATAGCTTATTGGCAGGAGGAAAGCGGCTGAGACCGGTTTTATTTTTGTCTGCCTGTGAGTTATCATCTGATGAATTTAATTATAAAAGCAACGGGCTGGATGGATTTAATGCTGTTCTTCCAATGGCTTGTGCATTGGAAATGATACATACGTATTCGTTGATACATGATGATCTGCCAGCTATGGATAATGATGATTATCGCAGGGGTAAGCCCACCAATCACAAGGTGTTTGGTGAAGCAATGGCCATACTTGCGGGTGATGGTCTTCTAAACCTTGCCTACGAAATAATGCTGGAGCATTTGCCGTCAGATCAAAAAAAACTTACAGGATATTTAAAGGCGATGTCTGTTATAGCGAAATCAGCTGGCATTTCAGGAATGATAGGAGGCCAAAGCGCTGATATTCAAAGCCAGAATAATAATCACGATAAATCCGTTTTGGAGTATATTCATTCCAATAAGACAGAAGCCTTGATAACTGCATCACTTAAAGCAGGAGTTTTGGTAAGTAATGAAGATAAAAGAATATTAGAAGCCGTATCCAGTTTTGGCAGAGCATTAGGCCTCGCTTTTCAAATAACCGATGATATACTTGATCTGATGGGCGACATGGCACAATTGGGGAAATCGCCAGGTAGTGATGTTAAACAAGGAAAATTAACTTATCCTGCAATATATGGATTGGAGAAATCAAGAAAAATGGCTAGTATGTACATTAAGGAAGCAGTGTCTATCTTACAGCCTTTCGGGAAAAAAGCAGAATTCTTAATCTCATTGGCAGAATCAATATTAGATAGAAATCGATAAGGAGGATACTTTTGTTTTTTTTCCAGGAAATTTTACGTAATAAAATACTTTGGGTAAGTTTATTGGCTTGGTTTGTTGCTCAGCTGATTAAAGTATTGTTAACAATTATATTTGGCAGGCGATTGGATTTAACTCGTTTTGTTGGTTCGGGAGGTATGCCCAGCTCTCACACAGCTCTGGTAGTAAGTATGGCAGCTTCAATAGGATATGAGGAAGGATATCATTCGACTTTATTTGCATTATCTGTAATCGTAGCATTTATTGTAATGTACGATGCTGCTGGAATCCGCAGGGCAGCAGGCAAGCAAGCAGCGGTACTTAATGAAATAGTGGCGGAATTACAAGCTAATCGCAGCATAAGAGAAGAGAAATTAAAAGAATTGCTAGGCCATACTCCCATTGAGGTGTTGGCCGGAGCAGCATTGGGTATTATAATCTCAATTTTATTTAACTGACATAATTCGTTAATAGTATGATTTAGTGTATAATATTTATGTTCTTTCAACATACTAACTTATTTAGGGAAAGGAATTCGCGGATGTCGTTACTAGATTCTGTAGATACTCCTAAAGATATAAAAAGGTTGAATATAAAAGAGCTCGAAAAACTAGCCCAGGAAATCAGGCATTTTATTCTACAAAGAGTTGCACAATCCGGTGGACATCTTGCTTCCAATTTAGGTGTAGTGGAATTGACTCTTGCACTCCACTATGTATATGACAGTCCAATTGATAAGATTATTTGGGACGTCGGACATCAGTGTTATACACATAAGATTCTAACCGGACGCAAACAATATTTTAATACATTAAGACAATATGGTGGTTTAAGCGGTTTTCCTAAAAGAACCGAGAGTATTCATGATATTTTTGAAACTGGTCATAGCAGCACTTCAATATCTGCTGCTCTTGGGATAGTTAAATCTCGTGATTTATTGCAAGAAGATTATCATGTAATAGCCGTTATAGGTGATGGAGCGCTTACTGGCGGAATGGCCTTGGAAGCATTAAATGATGCCGGTCACCTTAATAGTAAGTTAACAATTATACTAAATGATAATGAGATGTCTATAGCGCCAAATGTAGGCGCATTAGCTTCTTATTTGTCAAAAATCCGCTCCAATCCCAGATATATATGGTTCAAAAAAGTAGTTGAGCAATTTTTTAAAAAAATACCAGTAATTGGAGAGTGGACTGCTAAAAAGATTGAAAAATTAAAAAACAGCTTCAAATATTTAATGGTCCCTGGAGTATTATTTGAAGAGTTAGGCTACACATATATTGGGCCTGTAGATGGTCACGATCTATCTATGTTAATTAATATACTTAAGCAGGTAAAACAGATTAATGGCCCTGCATTGGTGCACGTTGTTACACAAAAAGGCAAGGGATATCCCTATTCAGAATCTGACCCTGCTCAGTATCATGGGGTTCCCCCTTTTGATATCAATAATGGGAAAAAAGCAAAAGAAAAAAGGATTGTTTCTTTTTCTAAAGCTTTAGGTTTACATCTCACTAAGCTGGCACATGAGTTTCCAGAAATAGTTGCAATTACAGCAGCCATGCCTGACGGAACAGGGCTGTCACATTTTCAGAAAGTGTACCCGGATAGGTTTTTTGATGTAGGAATAGCCGAACAACATGCTGTAACCTTTGCAGCTGGGTTGGCAGTTAATGGTATGAGACCGGTTGTAGCCATATATTCTACATTTTTACAGCGCGCTTATGACCAGATTCTTCATGATGTATGTAGGCAAAATCTGCCGGTTATTTTTGCTATTGACCGTTCTGGGCTTGTAGGAGAAGATGGAGATACACATCATGGAGTGTTTGACATCAGTTTTTTACGTCACATTCCTAACTTAACTCTTATGGCGCCAAAGAATACAACTGAAATGAAATACATGTTGGAGTATGCCCTTAATATGGATGGCCCTGTGGCTATACGATATCCAAAGGAAAATACCATGGAAATGGAGAAATTATCCAGTAGCCCACTTCAAAATCTGAAGTGGGAGATCCTCAAGGATGGCAGGGATGTTGTCATATTTGCTGTCGGATCTATGATTGAGACTGCTTTACAATCAGCTAGAATACTAGAAAGACAAGGGCTGAAACCTACCATCATCAATGCCCGGGTAATTAAGCCTTTAGATTATGAAACTATGGATGAATTATTAGAAACTCATTCAAATACATGGATTACCTTGGAAGATAATATTGTGGAAGGTGGTTTTGGAAGTAGTATCAATGAGTATGTAATGAATAAAGGTTTTAATGTCTATATAAAGAATATTGGCATACCTAATAGTTTTGTTGAGCATGGAACAGTAAGTGAGCTGAGAGAATCTCTTAAATTGGACCCTGTTTCCATTGCTTTGCAAATTAGCTCCATAGCCAGAAGGGAGATTAATCGTGCAGGATATACGAAAAGAACGTATTGATTTATTGCTGGTAGACAAAGGGCTGGCAGCCAGCAGAGAAAAGGCTAAACGGCTGATAATGGCTGGGCTTGTTTTTGTTGATCAACAAAGAATTGACAAACCTGGTACTTTCGTGCAGCGTGATGCTGTCATTCAAGTCAAGGGCGAAGAAAATCCTTATGTTAGCCGAGGAGGTTTAAAATTAGAAAAAGCAATAAAGAATTTTTCCATCCCGGTTAAGAGTCGTATTTGGTTAGATGTTGGAGCATCAACAGGAGGATTTACGCATTGTCTTTTACTTCATGGAGCAAAAAAGGTGTATTCATTAGATGTTGGTTATGGGCAACTCGCATGGGAACTTCGTCAGGATCCAAGAGTTGTAGTAATGGAAAGAACAAATGTACGAAATATTAATATTGAGGATTTTACCGATCCAATACATGGAATTGCCATTGATGTTTCCTTTATTTCTTTAAAATTAGTACTACCTGTTGTCAATAATCTGCTTGATAACAAGGGTCATATAATATCGCTTATTAAGCCCCAATTCGAAGTGGGCAAAGGTAAGGTAGGTAAAAAAGGAGTTGTTCGTGATAAAAGACTACATTTTGAAGTGCTTGTTGAGATAATGAAATTTGCAAGATCATTAAACTTAAAAATCGTAAATTTGGATTTTTCACCAATTACCGGTCCAGAAGGCAACATAGAATTTCTGGCACATTTTTATAAAGGCAACGATATTCCGGCAATAAATGATTATGAGTCTTTATCCCGTGATATTGTTTGTAATGCACATAATTATTTTACAATCCAGACAGGTGATTAAATGAAAAAGATAGGTTTAATATCAAACTTATACAAAGACCCTGCCGGAGAGCAGACAAGTAAGGTTTTGCAAGGTATTATCAAAAGAAACATGATGCCTTTAGTAACAGATTCAGTTTATAAATTGTTGAAGCAAGGAAAATGGTCTAAAGAAAAAGATTTATTCCAGCATTCAGATATTATTCTGGTGTTAGGCGGTGATGGAACAATATTACAAACATCCCGTAATGCGGCAAAATACGGCAAACCAATTTTGGGTATTAACCTAGGGCGTCTTGGTTTCCTGGCTGAAGCGGAAATGTCTGATTTAGATTCTATTCTGGATATCATAGTTTCCGGTTCATATCAGATCGAAGATAGAATGATGTTGGACTCCCAATTAATTCGAAAGGGAAAAAAAGTTGATAGTTTTCTGGCATTAAATGATATCGCTGTTACTAAAGGTTCTTTTGCAAGACTCATTCATTTGGATGTAACAATAAATGGAGAATTTGTAAACCATTATGCGGCGGATGGTTTATTGGTATCCAGTCCTACAGGCTCGACAGCTTACTCATTATCTGCAGGCGGACCTGTGATTTATCCAGGAATGGAATGCCTCCTTTTGACTCCTATTTGTCCCCATACATTAACTTCAAGACCTATAATAACTGATGCTGAATCTAATATAGTAATTGATGTGATCGACAAGAATCGAGAAATACAGGTAACTATTGACGGGCAACATGCAGTTGAGCTTCAAGCGGGCGATCAAATAACTATAAGTAAATCTAATTTGAAGACACAATTGATTAGGCTTTCCGGGTATGGTTTTTTTAATTTGCTTCGCAGTAAACTATCTGCTCGTAATGAATGTATAGACTAATAATAGAATGGAGTGTGAAAATCAATGAAGTATGACAGACATGCCTTGATATTGAAAATTATAGAAGAAAAAGACATTGAAACTCAAGAAGAACTTGCTAATGAACTTCGTAAATATGGAATGGATATAACACAAGCAACTATCTCCAGGGATATTAAAGAGCTTCGACTGGTCAAGGTGATGGGAAAATCTGGAGCTTATAAGTATGCAGCAATGGATAAAACAGATTCAGATATCTCAGATCGCCTTTTCCGTGTATTCTCTGATTCTGTTATTTCTATGGACTATGCCAACAATCTTATAGTTATACGTACTATTGCTGCAGGTGCTCAAGCAGCAGCATCGGCTATAGATGCGATGAATTGGCCTGAAATCATTGGCTGCATTGCAGGTGATGATACGATTCTAGTTGTAGTTCGTGATGAATCAATGGTACAAGATGTGTTAAAACAATTTACAAGAATGATGAGAAAATGATTATTTAATTATTAATTATATGTAAATAGAAATTCAACTGGGGGGATATAATGATTCGCGAAATATCCATCCAAAATATTGCCTTAATAGATGAGCTTACTATTTCTTTTGATAGCGGTTTTAATGTATTAACCGGTGAGACCGGTGCAGGAAAATCTATTATAATTGATGCGGTGAACCTGGCCTTAGGGGAAAGGGCAGATCGTGAACTGATAAAGACTGGTAAAGATTATGCACGGGTCGAAATACTTTTTGATTTAGGGAAGAATCAAGAGCGCATTAACAGAATTTTATCTGATTATGGAATATCTCCGGAAGAAGATGGATGTCTGCTTCTGATGCGGGAATTAAATAATCAGGGTCGAAACTTATGTAAAGTAAACGGTCGACTGGTTACATTATCAATGCTTAGGGGAATCAGCCGTCATTTGGTAGATGTACATGGACAGCATCAACATCAATCTCTTTTAAATCCAGAAAGTCATATTGAATTCCTTGACAGGCTTGGAGCCAAAGATGTTAAAGAAATAAAAAATGAACTTGCTCAAACATGGTCTTCCTGGCAGAAAATAAAAAAAGAAATTGATAAAATAAAAGAGTTGAATCGGGATAGTGAACGACGTAAGGATATTCTGCGATACCAAATCGATGAGATTACAAAAGCTGAACTAAAGCCATCCGAAGAAGAAATCATACAAAAAGAACGAGCCATATTATACAATGCTGAAAGGATAGCTAATATAATAAATAATGCATATAAAGCCCTTTATACTGGAGAAACACAAATTCCTTCGGTATTAGACAGCTTGGCTGAAATCGTCAGTACTCTCTATGATATTCAAGGTTTTGATGAAGAATTGGACGTGATTATAAACAGGTTAGAAAGCTTTCAGTATGATCTTGAAGATGCAGTGCGCGAATTGAGAGCTTACCGAGATAGATTTGAATATGATCCAACTCGCTTGGCTTCATTAGATGCACGTTTGGATACTATTTTAACAATGAAGCGTAAATATGGAGAAACAATTGAAGATATTTTAAAATTGAGAGATGAAATGGAATCTGAATTGGATATGCTGGAAAACAGTCAGGAACGATTAAAAACCCTTGAAGAAGAATATGCAAAAATGTATAAAATTATTTTGCAAAAATGCAGGAATTTATCAGCTATTCGAAGGAAATGGGCAAAATTTTTAGAAAAAAGGTTAACTGAAGAATTAAATGATTTAAATATGAGCAAAACAGTATTTAAAGTTTCTATTTCGAATCCGGATAAGGCAATGGCAGAAGAAATACCTATACAAGGCATTACTGCCAATGGATATGATAAAGTAGAATTCCTTATTTCTCCTAATCCGGGTGAACCATTGAAGCCATTGGCTAAGATCATTTCTGGCGGCGAAATGTCCAGATTAATGTTGGCTTTCAAAAATATAATCGGCGACTTAGACGAAATACCAACCATGATTTTTGATGAAATTGATGTCGGAATAAGCGGTAGAACTGCCCAGAAGACTGCTGAAAAAATTGGTTCAATATCAAGAAACAAACAGGTTATATGCGTAACTCATCTTCCTCAAATTGCAGCTATGGCAGATTGTCACTTTGTTATTGAAAAAGTTATAAGTGAAAAACATACCAGAACTTTAGTTACCCGCTTAAATCTGGAGGATAGAAAAGCAGAAATCGCAAGAATGATCGGTGGCTCTTCTTTAACTCAGCTAAGCTTGGATCATGCCGGCGAATTAATTGAAGCTGCATTAAGTTTTAAGAAGGCTTAATTTCTCATTTTCTGATTTTTATTCCCCGTATAAATCATTTTTTAAAGGTTACCTTAAAATATACTAAGATCTTAAGTAACCTAAAATGATTTGTGACGGGAGCGTGAAGGATGAACAACACATTAATCAGGAAAGTTTTTGGTATTATTTTGGCAGCATTATTCTTTATTTTTAATTATTCGCCTTTAGTACAAGATATTGTTCATTTTCCGGATAAATTGCAGATTTTTGAGAATGAATCCCATATACTTAAGTTTAGGCTTCCTATAAAACTCAAAGTAGCAAGTAAGAACGACGTTAATGTTTTGAAGTTTAACGGCAATACACTTAAGGACCAAAAAGTTTATGATATAAGCAAGCCGTTGTCTATTGAACCAGTCAATCGCGGTGATGTGAATTTTGACTTTATGCTGTTTGGTTTGATTCCAATAAAAAAACTTACAATCACCGTAACACCACAAAAAAGGCTAATCCCAGGTGGTAATTCCATTGGGGTATCACTTTATACTAACGGAGCTTTAATAGTTGGCACTTCAGATGTTACAGATCCAAACGGCATTACGTATTTTCCTGCCATAGATGCCGGACTTTTGCCTGGTGACATTATTGAAAAAGTTAATGGTGTTCATGTTAAAGATGCAGCTCATTTATCTTTGCTTGTAAATAAAATGAAAGGAGAATCATTGGATCTAGAATGCAGGAGAAACAATCGCGTATTTACAACCAGGATTCACCCAGTTTTGGATGCTTCAGATTCTAAATATCGTTTGGGTTTATGGATAAGAGACAGTACAGCAGGTGTTGGAACATTAACCTTTATTGATCCGGAAACCGGGAATATGGGTGCTCTGGGGCATGCTATTACTGACATTGATACCGGTGCTATGTTATCGGTAAAAAACGGAGAAATATCAGAATCTACAATAATTGATATAAAGATAGGTAAGAAAGGACTTCCAGGCGAGTTAGTGGGCAACTTTAACAATAAAAAGAAAGTTATAGGGAAAATTATAAAAAATACTGCATTTGGTATATATGGGAAGACTAAGAAATCGATAACTAATCCTGTATATGAAAATCCCTTGCCTATTGCTTATCAGTACAGTATTAAACCTGGCAAGGCAACAATTTTGACTACTGTAGATGATAAAGGGATTCAGGAATTTGATATTAAAATTCTTAAAGTTAACAGACAGGCCGAACCCGGACCAAAAGGATTGGTTCTTGAAATTACTGATTCCAGACTTTTGGAGAAAACTGGCGGAATAGTGCAAGGAATGAGCGGTAGTCCTATAATTCAGAATGGCAAGATAGTAGGTGCTGTAACTCATGTATTTGTTAATGATCCTACTAAAGGATACGGAATATTCATCGAATGGATGCTGGAAGAGGCCTATAAAATAATTGATTAAAATGAATTTTGGATAATTTATAAATTTTTCCATATCTAGGCAGGATTCATTATGGTTTTGTCGAATAAATTTATAAGATCTTCTAAAATATAGCAACAAATGGATATGTTTCATATTTTTCACATAAAGATATAAATAAACGTAGGGGGTAATTTTTTATGAATGAGAAAATCACAGTACTAATAGCTGATGACAATAAGGATTTCTGTGAAATAATCAACCAATATTTATCAAAGCAAGGCGATATTGAAGTAGTTGGAACAGCTCATGACGGCATCGAAGCTTTGAATCAAATAAAAAAATTTCAACCCGATGTTATTATACTTGATATTATCATGCCGCATATGGATGGCCTTGGTGTGTTAGAAAAACTTCACAATGAAAATTTAGAAAACATACCCAAAATAATTATTCTATCCGCAGTAGGACAGGACAAAATAACCCAAAGAGCAATTGCTCTGGGTGCTGATTATTATATTGTTAAACCTTTTGATTTAGATGTTTTCGTAAAACGTGTCAGGGAACTTGCAGCAAATGAATTTGCTGATTCAGATTTTTCTTTATCAACTTCCCAATTAACAAATACTAATTTACAAAACACAAAAAAATATAATCTGGAAGCTGAAATTACCAATATCATACACGAGATTGGTGTGCCCGCACACATTAAAGGATATCAATACCTAAGAGAAGCTATTAGTATGGTTATAAATGATATAGATTTGTTAGGCGGTATAACTAAGGAATTATATCCCGGTATTGCTCAGAAATTTAACACCACACCAAGCAGAGTAGAGCGTGCCATAAGGCATGCAATAGAAGTTGCGTGGAGCCGAGGGAGGATAGAAACCATTAACAAGTTGTTCGGTTACACTATTCATGATGAAAAAGGAAAACCCACTAATGGAGAGTTTATTGCCATGGTTGCTGATAAACTAAGAATGCAGAGTAGAAAAAGTTAATAGGATTTAGTTCTTAATTAAGGCTCTATGTCAATTGTTGGGGTAGAGATAAACCCAAGAGTAAATAAACCGAATGTAAAGAGAGGTGTCTTCAAATTTGAAGGCACCTTCTTTTGCCTTGCAGATAGTTTTCATGAAGAGACGGTGTATTAAGCGAGCAGAATAAACAAGACTTCATGGCATGCTGATTTCCCGAAGATATTAGTAACAGCATA
>FZPS01000009.1_pt85 | contig 58978 bp, 53 predicted proteins | sample 1817821 | NCBI WGS metagenome assembly FZPS01 (sample SAMEA104158645, study PRJEB21678) | metagenome | place: Germany | collected 2015-04-21 | reverse complement strand
ATCATCAGAACTACTTCAGCTATGATTAATGGGACCAGAAACGGCCAGTATTCCTTTAAAACATCCACACGACCACCTCATTTTTTAAAATTTTGCTCCAGTCTGCTGACCAGATTCTTGAACCGATGGTTGGTGCGAAGACGGTCAAAAGCGGGGTTTTTAATAAGTGAGTCCACCATATCGCTTTTTAAAACCATCTCGTTACGCGGAGGCTTCACACCTAAATCTAATTCGCTGAACCAATTGCGCACCTTATCAAAAAACTCGTCGCCTTTAAACTCCAGCGGGTATATGTCTGAACAGACCAGATTAACAAACCTCTCCACTAGATCCAGCGCTTGATCTTCAGCCCCAATCACAGCATAACCTTGAGCGCAGGTGTAGTACACCCCAAAGAGGATGGCCGGATGGAGACTTTCAATCTTAAACAGATCAATTAACCCGAGAGTTCTTTCCACTATCTGGTTGTATCTGTCATAATCATCGGTATTCAACATCAGGTAATTCGGAATGTCGCCTAAAATTCCCATCAGATGCCGAAATATGCCTACTTGGGTTGTTTCTTTTGCCCGCTCAACATTACCGGTCAGATAGTACGCTGAGGCTAAAACCACTTCCTCACCGAGAACAGGGTCATTTACACCCTGCATCAAATCGATTACTGCCGCCGGATTGCCTAAATTCAATTCGCAGAGCGCTTCAATCATCACGGCCTGCTTCACAACAGCTACATCCTGGCTCTCTTCCTTAATTTTTACACAGAGGTTTCTTACTTGAAGCTGAAGCTCGGTCTGCTCATCCGGACTTGGAGCCAGATGCAGGTGATTGATTAAGAGCACGCACATCTGCAGCAGCAGGGGATAGCAGGAAAAATACTTTTTGATTATCTCATTGCACTCATCCAATACAGTATCAAACGGCAGTTCCGAAAACTTAGCTGACAAACTGTGATACAGCCTGCGGATATCTTCCTTGGTCATCCACGGCTCATAGCCGATTAGTTCATCGATACTGATGTTAAAATATGCTGCTAAATGCGGTAAAAGAGTTATATCAGGGTAACTCTGCCCGGTTTCCCATTTCGAAACAGAAGCTTTAGAGACTCCGATAAACTGCGCTAATTCCTCCTGGGTGACTCCTTTGGCTCGACGTCCCTGCAGAATCGCCCGGGCAATATTGATTTCTTTCATGCAGTTCACCTCTGATTTTATTATACAATTCTTCACTGAACTAAACAATGGAACAGCAGTTGACTTTGGTTGACAAAATCAACTGCCGGTTAATCAGAACAATTAAAAAAAAGACCGCAGCTGCGGTCTAATTTTTACTATGCATTTACAGCAAGCCGTGTTAGTGTTCCTGCTGGTTCATTCAACTCTTTCAGTTCAATTTTGTTCATCCGGCAGAAATAATTCAGGAAGTTCTGGACAAACTGCTTCTCCTTGGGGTCCTCTTTCAGAGCAATCAATGCCTGCAGCATCTGAGCTACCCATTCATTATTCATATAGCGATTGCGCCCGGCGTTCCACGTCATTTTATCCGGATATCTTTCATTGTAATAGTAGTTCCAGAACAGGAGCTGCTGCGACTCCTCTTCAGTTAGGCGGATTCGGTAGCTGGAGTGAGCGGGAATATAGCCATCCTCAGACAGCTTACCAATGTAGTCTTCTGCGACCATAAATATCCCCACAACTCGTCTGGTCTCTTCCGGCTGATCAGATTCTCTATGAGTGATTACACAGGCGCTGTTAGGATATAAGCGGGAAAGGCGGTTCGGTTTACCTTTGTTTGCGCCGCTTTTGCGCACACCTGTGAAAATTCTCCACTCCGAGAAAACCTGTTCCTGCTCCTCCGGTTCAATCCAGAAGGCAGCCTGGCTGGAAGGCGAAATTCGATTGCTTTTGATCAACTTTTCCAGTTCTAAAGCACGTTTCCGCTCTTCATATTCCAGCTCGCGCTGTTTCTGCAGCTCCATTTCTTCCGCTCGTCTTTCTTCCTCGATCTCCTGCTTAACTTCCTTGACAGCTTCTGCAACTTCGCGGTCAACCAGAATCAGGTATTTTCCGAGAGCATCCGGATAAAGGAACTTCTTGTTCACCGACCCAAAGTTTACCTCGATCCAGGTATCCGAAACCTCCACTACTGTCCCCGTGCCAAAAGTTTTGTGAGTCACCTGCTGATTTAACAACTCCATTAGTAATTCCCCCGTATCTAATACGTATAAAACCGCAACATCCTGAGTATAGTTGCGGTAACTTATTTATATAATAACACAACTAAAACAAAAATGCAAATTTAAGTATTGACACAGCACAGCGACAAGTGTATAATGTTTATTTTGCGTAAAATAGGTGGTTATCAGTTTTTCTGGTGATTAAATGTCCAGCCGTGATCATCATGATAAATCATTAGTTTTGTCATTCCTCCATCGATCGTTATGTTCTCACCGGTAATGAATCCCGCCCGATCGCTGCAGAGAAACATTACCATGTGAGCGATATCTTCAGGTCGCCCGATCCTGCCGGCTGGATGCTGTTTCCGGTCTGGTTCGCTGAACTCGGTGTTGGTGGTATCAATCCAGCCCGGACTGATGGAGTTGACCCGCACCCGGTCTGCCAGGCTTGCCGCTAAGGCGTGAGTCAGTGCTGCGATGCCGCCTTTAGCAGCTGAATAGCTTTCTGTGCCCGGCTGGCTCATGCGATCTCTTGTAGACGAGATATTAACAATCGCTGCTCCTAGATTGAAATAATCCTTAAATAGCTTAGTGAGCATAAAAGGCGCTGCTACTCCTACCCGGAGCACATAGTTAAAATCTTCGTACGAACAGGTTTCCAGTCCACCCCGTGATAAGCAGGCGTTATTAATCAGAAAGTCAATTCTGCCATAATCTCCGATTACCTTATCGGCAAAAGCCCGCAGCGTATTTTCATCAGCAATATCACCTACGAAATAATCGTTAGGGAGCAGGTCAATGGTGCAGACATGAGCACCTGCTTTTCTGAACTGTTCGCAGATAGCTTTCCCGATACCCCTCGCTCCTCCGGTTACTACAGCCACTTTACCAGTAAACATATCGATCCTCCCATCTATTTTCATGATAATCAATTCGCCATTACTCAGCGAAAGCCTTGGGACTTAAGCCCAAGGCCAACTGCTATTTTTGATAAATATCTACGTTACTGAAGCTGGCGCTGACAGTGACCTGATTTTTCCCATCACCGATTTTTCCTTTTGCATTAATCAAACTTTCCCCGGTCTCCTGCCGTTCTAAATCCACATTTCCGGAAAGCACGCCAAAATCCACTTCAACATTAAAAGTAAAACCGCTTGACTCTGGGGCGAGGTAAAGCTCTAGATTAGAAAAGTTGTTCTCCGAGTACAGGCTGCCGCCAAATTGGTCGAATTCTACATTGGAAAAGTCAAAACTTCCACCAACTGAACCGATAAGATTTTTAGCTGTTACTGAGCTGAAACCGGCCCAGATCTGCACTGCCCCAGTTAAATTTTCTAAATGAACCTTATTGTACTCAGCATCCACTGCTAAAGCCATATTCTTCGGCATGGTAATCTCGTAATTGACTTTAACATTCTTGATCTCCTTAGGCCTTTGTGGCTCAATCAGGCGCAGTTCAGCGCGGTTGTCGGTTTGGTCAACCTGCAGGGTTAAGCTTTCAGCATAGGCCTGGGCTTCCTCCTCGGTTTCTGCGCTTACAGTTATGCTGCCTGTAATCGTGATCTGATCTGTATCAGCACCGTATACATTGGTTTCGCCCATATCATTAATCACGGACAACTCTTTGATACCATCAATGGGAACAACCAAGGCCTGAGATTTAGTATGCGCGGGATATCGATCGCTGTCATTAATACTAATTTTAAACTCAAAACCGCTGATGCCTCTATCTGCGCCGCTGATCAAGTTATACCGGAGATCGATACCTGCCAAAACGGTAAGCACCGCCAATACAATTATAACAATCCTCCTGTTTCGCACAACCAGCCCTCCCTTTATTCGTCAGTTTCTACCCAGTTTTCCAACAGCCATGAGCTTAAGATAAACAAGCCGATAGTAGCCAACCAGCTGCCAATTTTTGCGGAGTAGTCATAAGCGATCTCTGGAGAATAATCTGTAAGTCTCGCAATAACATCCAGCCTAAAAAGTCGATCAATCTGCAGATGTGGAACCCAGCCAAACAGCGGCTGTAATATAATGCCGATTCGCTCCACCAGCCAGGATCCGATAAACATAGTCCAGAGCGCCACTAATCCCCGGAATCTACCGACCAGTTTTCCGACTATAAATGCCAGCTGCACAAAGATAACAAAACTCGAAAACAATGCCACAGCGCCTAAATACAGCAGAATACCATTCCTGATCAGCCAGTTTAAAGGCACTGCCTTAAGCAGGTAACCGTAGCTGTCATTGATCGGACCATAGAACAATACCAGCACCGAACCAACAAACACTGCTAAAACAGCGGTAAACTCAATTAAAAGTGCGACCAACTTCGAAAGCATGATCTGCCATCCCGGTACCGGAAGCAGCAGCATTGTATAAGTAGTCTTTTCCCGCCACTCAACCCTCAGTGTCTGATAGGTCTGCCACATCAACCAGATCGGCAGAAACGTCAGAGGTACGAACATCAGGGCAAAAGCTGCCCGGATCGGCCAACCAGCTTGGTACCGATAACGCAAAAATGTAATCCAAACAACAGCTAAACCAGAGTTGAACAGAATCGGAAGCTTACTTGTCTCTAAGTCTTTGCGGAGCAAGCTGAAAAACCTTTTCATCAGGCGTATACCTCCTTGAACAGCTCATTCATGGACTTGCTGTGCTTAATCCTCAATTCTTCCGCACTGCCGCTGAGATACACTTGACCTTCGCTTAAAAAGATTACCGAATCATAAAGGCGCTCTGTTTCATCAACAGCGTGGGTAGAAAGAATCATGGTCTGATTATCACTGCGGAATTGGCGCACAATACCCTCCACAATCCGATCCCGCGATGATGGATCAATTCCTGATAGGGGTTCATCCAAAAGCACCAGCTCGGAGCTGCGGGCCAGACCAACAACCAGCTTTAAGCGGGCGCGCATCCCTTTTGATAAAGCGCTCACTTTTTTCTTCGGATCCAGGCGCATAAACTCCAAAAGTTCCTGCTCCCGCTCCTTCTGCCAATCACTGTAAAACGAAGCCATAAAATCTAAGGTTTCTTGAATTGTCATCCAGCTGTAGAGGTGGTCAATTTCTGGAACAAATGCAGTTACTGCTTTGGTCTTTCGTGACGGTTTAACGCCATTAATGGTTACCTGTCCGCTGTCGGGCTGTACCAAACCGGCAATGCATTTCAACAGCGTCGATTTCCCGCTGCCGTTTGGTCCCAAAAGTCCCCAGATTTCTCCCCGGGTAATCTTGAGGTCAATGCCAGCAAGCGCATCAACCCCCGGGTAGCGCTTTTTCAAACCGGTAATCTCCACGATGTATTTAGAATCAGTCATTCCCATTCACCTCACGTTCGAAATAATCGGCTTTTTTCTCCAACTCCATCCTCACCATAGCTAGGATATTTTCCTCGCTGCACCCTAAAGCGCACATTGAACGAATAAAATCCTCAACCAGCTTAGTAAGCATTTCTGTTCTCGTCCTTTCTACAAGATCAGGATCTCGGCAGATAAATGTCCCCTGCCCGCGGAGTGTTTCTACTAAACCTTCAAGCTCCATTTCCCGGTAAGCCCGCTGGACTGTATTGGCGTTTACATGCAGATCAGCTGCTAAATCCCGCTGGGAAGGCAGCTTATCCCCTGCTGCCAGTGCACCTGTAGCAATCTGCCGTTTGATTTCATCAATAATTTGTAAGTAAATCGGCACTGACGGGTCAAAGTCTATGCGCAAATCAGCACCCCCCAACTACAATCATAGTGCACTAGCTGCCTAGTGCACTATTAATATATTATCAATTCCCTGGAAAGTCAACCCTATTTTTCAATATTTTTTCCCTGCATTAAAGGGATGAGGCGCGGTAATAGCTAAATTGATTGCTGCAGGAGTGTGATAAAAATGATCAGCGAGCAAATAAAGCAGGAGCTGCTTCAATATGTGGAACCTGAAAAAGCAGAGTTCTACCCGAGGTTCTTTCAGACTGGGGAAGGTGGATATGCAGAAGGAGATCAGTTTATCGGTGTGCGAGTTCCCAACCAGCGGCGAGTTGCAAAGAAGTATTTCCAGAAGATTTCCTTAGACGAGCTTAAGCGGCTACTCCATGATCCGGTGCATGAGTACCGCTCCACTGCCCTGATTATCCTGGTCCATAAGTTCCAAAAAGCAAAGCTGGACGATGAGCAGGCCGAGATTGCCAAGTTTTACACGTCCAATCTCGACTATGTCAACAACTGGGATTTAGTGGATGTTTCTGCTGATAAAATCCTCGGCGCATATCTTTTCGACAAAGACCGCTCTCTGCTCTATGAGTTGGCAGAGTCGGGCCATCTTTGGAGGCAGCGAACAGCGGTTATCGCAACTTTTTACTTTATTAGACAGAACGATTTCGGCGATACACTTAAGCTGGCTGAGAGGCTGCTTGATCACGAACATCATCTGATTCACAAAGCAGTGGGCTGGATGCTGAGGGAAATTGGCAACCGCGATCCCGTAGTAGAACTAGAATTTCTGGAAAAGCATTACCGCCAGATGCCCCGCACCATGCTTCGATACGCTATTGAGAAGTTTGAACCGAAGCTGCGGCAGAAGTTCCTCAAGAAAACTTGATAAACGTGATTGACAGCACACCTGCTATCTGCTAAAATTGATACGTAGTCGATATCTCCGAATACTCAATGTGGTAGTGGGGGAACCGCTTTTTGGGGTGAATCTTGGCAGCAAGAGGGGCAACTTGGTCGCCCTAACCCGTCAGCTAACCTCATAGGAGTGAACCAAGCGTATGATTAGGTATTTTCCTATTGTGCGCTTTTTTTGCGCCCAACTATAGATTACTAATCGGAGGTATCGTTATGGGAACATTATTGAAACTCAGCATCGTACTAGTCGCAGGACTTATCGGCGGGCGGACAGCCCGCTTGCTCAAGCTGCCGAATGTGACCGGTTACATAGTAGCCGGGCTGCTTGTTGGTCCCTCATTTCTGCACGTAATTACTGCTCAGGACAGCGTTTCGCTGGGAATCATCAGTGAGTTTGCTTTAGCGATCATTGCCTTCAGCATCGGCAGTGAATTTGTCATAAAAGAGATTAAGAAAGTGGGAAAAGCAGTAGTAATTATCACCATCGCTGAAGTGATTGGCGCTGTATTTGTGGTTTTTGGCATTATGTACTTCTTATTTAAGCAGTCATTTGTGTTCAGTATTGTAATTGCGTCCATGTCTGCCGCTACCGCCCCGGCAGGGACAATGATGGTAATCAACCAGTACCGGGCCAAAGGACCATTAACCAAAACTATACTCCCGGTGGTTGCCCTCGATGATATCGCCGGAATTATGGTTTTTGGTATTGCCATGTCCATTGCCCAGCTGGTATCCGGGTCAGCTCAGGTTTCCTTTCTCGGCATGATCGGTCGTCCCTTGATCGAAATTGTCGGTTCGTGTCTTCTAGGATTGGTTTGCGGCCTCATTTTAGCATTTTTCACCAAGAAGGCGGATGATAATGAGGAACTGCTGATGATGGTTTTGGCAGCAATAGGTGCAGCCACAGGACTCGCTGTTCTGCTGAACCTGTCGTCACTGCTTGCCTGCATCGTGGTGGGAACTGTTGTGGCAAACCTGTCGCCTCGCGCCACAAGATCATTTGCAGCGATCAACCAGTTTGCTCCACCAGTTTACCTTCTGTTCTTTACCCTGGCAGGTGCCAGTCTTGAACTATCGATCTTAAAAACAGTAGGACTTTTGGGAGTGGCCTATATTTTGGCTAGAGCTGCCGGAAAAATTCTCGGCGCCTGGATCGGTGCAAAAATTGTCAAATCAGAGCCTGCTGTGGCAAACAACTTAGGATACGCACTTTTGGCTCAGGGTGGAATCTCTATCGGATTGTCGATTTTAGTCAGGCAGCAGCTGCCTGAGTTGAGCACAGCGATTACTACCATCATCATGTTTGCGGTCTTGATTTATGAAATCGTCGGACCGATCCTGGCTAAAATTGCACTCCAGCGTGCAGGGGAAATTAATCCCCATGCGAAACAATTAATGGTAGAATAGACCTAACAACAGGCTGATTATATAAATAGTCAAAGGAGACGATCCAAATGTATGCTCTGTTTATTGTGCTGAATGAGGTTGACTATTTGGACACCATCCTGGAGAAATTTCTGGATGTAGGAGTAAAAGGCGGAACAATTCTTGACAGTCAGGGAATGGCCGGCGCTATGGCGGACCGCAATCTACCTTTGTTTGGTTCGTTAAGGACATTATTTGACGATGCTAGGCCTTTTAATAAAACCATCTTTACTGTGATTCCTAATGAAGAGCTGTTAAATAAAGCAATTGCAGCCGTAAATGAAATTGCTGAAAGTATCGGAAAACCAAGTGTCGGATTCATGTTTACGATGCCTGTCAGCGGAGTATATCCGTTAGGAACAGGAAGCGAATAGACTAAGCTTAAAACCGCAGGATAAGACTTCCTGCGGTTTTTGCTTAGATTCTTGTTGTAAATCTGAACCTCTTCTTGTGATTTTCTATCTATAGGAGCCTGGAAAAGTCCGCTCCAAATCAACAGCTAAATCAGGAAATGTAATTGCCCAGGCTTGATCAGGTATTTTGTAGGTAAGATGTTCGCTGATATCGTGGTCATCAAATGTATAAACCGTTACCGCTTTATTTTTAGGATCCACAATCCAATACTCCTTCACACCGCCAACCATATATAAATCCAATTTTTTAATCAAATCATTGCGCCGGGTGCTCTCCGACAGTATCTCCGCAACCAGTGTGGGTACACCTTGGTAATTCCCATCTTCGTCAAGGTTTTTGTCCAAATCGCAGATTACCATGATATCCGGCTGAACAACATTTATATCCCTTTCTGAGCGTTTAATCCTTATGTCATAAGGTGCTGTCAACACAGTGCAGTCAGTATCATCAAAGTACTGATAAAATGAAACCAAAATCTCAGTCAGAGCTAATTGATGGTCCAGTTTCGGTGAGGCAAGCAGGTAGATTTCACCATCAATATACTCGTAGCGCGCTTCGGTGTCCTTGGTTAGTGCAAGAAACTCCTCATAAGTGGCTTTGCGCAGTCCGTAACTACCAGACAAAGCCTTTTCTGCTACTAAATCGGAATCGACAGCTCCACCGGATCCAACGCCAGACAGTACCGCTGCCACCTGCCCGTTTCGGGTAATCAGAATATCCTGCTCTTGGGCGAGCAGTAAATACCTGCCAAAGTTATTCTGCATCTCTGTGGATGTGACTTTCAGCATCAGAACCTCTCCTCCTCTGTTAGCTAATTTAGCTAATATTATTTTATCACAAATAGGTCTGCAGTCAAAAAAGCTTCTGCAGATTTTTTCAAATCCGCAGAAGCCTTATTAGCGGTGTTATCAGCTGTTTGCCTTCGTTAATCTCATTAATACCGCTCCATGAGCAGGCACATTTCGAGTCACAACCTCGGTGGCAGCAGTTTTAAGATCTTCCCGCGCCCACAGATCCCGAACCACATATGTTCCCGCTAGATCTAATTGGGACAAATCGGTGGAAATATCAGCTGCCTGATCGGTAAGATTGAAGTGAGCTAGATAAATCTCACCCTCCTCACCTAGTGCGGTCCAGGCAGCAATATCATCTCTCCGGTACAGCTGGCGGTTGGAGTGGCTGCAGTTAGTAATTTTCAGCACTTCTTCATTGGTTAGAAGCGATGTTGTCCACTCATCATTGTAGCGCAGATCCCCGCCAAACATCAGCGGCGAGCGCATCATCGCCCACAGAGTCATGAGGGTAATCTGCTCCTCTCTGCTAAACCGTGTATAGCGGTCGCCCCAGGCGCTTCTAATTCCGATCCGGCCTAAGGGCAGCATATCAGCATCAGGCCAATGTCCCGGTCCAATGTAGTCACTCCAGGCATCAGCCCGTTCAAACATGCCGTAAAGCAGGTCCCAGCGATCCCAGAAATCATCGGTCATGCGCCAGAGATTGGCGTGCTTGGAAACATGCTCGCCTTCAGCTACAGGAGTCGGTCCCGGCGAAAGGCTGAGCACCATAGGGCGTCCAGAGTTGTCAATTGCGCTGCGGATCAACTCAATTTCATCTTTGCGGTAAGGGCGGGAGATGTCATCAACCTTGACATAATCCACACCCCACTCAGCATAGAGCTGGAAGATTGAATTATAGTACTCCTGAGCGCCAGGTTTAGATGGATCAACTCCGTACATATCAGTATTCCAGTCGCAGGTGCTGCTGGTATCAGCGATATCAGCTGCGGTATAGTCTGTTCCCAAAATCTTTGTATTTTGAGCTACCGCTTGGCGGGGAATGCCCCGTAAGATATGAATACCGAATTTTAGTCCCAAGCTGTGGATATAATCTCCCAGCGGTTTAAAGCCCTGACCCTCAGCAGCGCTTGGAAAGCGGTTGACAGCCGGCATCAATCGTGAGTAGTCATCCATCACCAGTGGAGCGTGAGGATTGTACTGATCGCTTTTAGCATTCGGTTCATACCACTGAATATCTACTACGACATACTCCCAACCGTACTGTTTTAAGTTTTTAGCTATATAATCCGCATTAGCCCTAACTTCATCCTCCCGCACGCTTGCGCCGTAGCAGTCCCAACTGTTCCAACCCATCGGCGGGGTTTGAGCCAGTTTGATTGCCATACCTGCTCCTCCTCTCGTTAGTTTGTGATTTTATCACTGATGCGGAAATAGTCGAAATCGACATATCCACCGGTATTTTTTGTTGCGTAGTTAAACAGGGCAAACCTGTACCCCATAAAATGGGGCAGTGTGTACAGCATTTTAATAGATCGGCCGATCGGTTTCCAATTACGTCCATCAAGGCTGTAGTAGAAATAGGCTTGATCTTTGTGTTCTCTAAAGTCACACTCGATTTTTAAGTAAACGCGGTCTTGAGTTAGCTCAACTGCTTCCACTTCTTCCGGTATTTCTTGAGTGCCATCTACCATAACAAGCGACTTCCGTGACTCTGACATCTTTACTGCTGCAAAACCATAGTGATTCTGCAGAACCCCCAGACCTGCAAAGTCGCCATCCCGCATGCCGCTGGTTTCCACAGCAATTACTCCCGAACACACGGGGCCAAAAGTCCGCTGAGTCAAGCTGTTTCTTGCCTCCAGAAAACCGCTGCAGACATGCCCAGTTTTAAGCCTTAGGCAGCCCGGACGCTCGCTTAAAGACCAGAATCTGTGATCAGGGTTGTGGTTCCACTGCCAGACTAAAGGAAGCTGAGAGTTGTCCCCCTGATCGAATTCATCAGAGGACACGATTTTTAGCTCGGCCTTGGCTGCGATATCTAGTTCTCTGGGAACATGGCCGTCAATGCCAAACACCGGCCAATCATCTTCCCATCTCACCGGAACTAAATAGGGGATTCTGCCAACTGCGCCCCGATCGCCAAAGAGAAGGGCATACCATCTGCCGTCCGGCGTATCGACCAGCCCACCCTGGGCAATGCCGGCGTCCTGGAGCACCACTCTCCCTTCCCACGGACCAGTAATGTGATCGGCCCGGAAGCAGAGCTGGGTTCGCATACCGCCTCTTGGCCATGTAATTAAAAATATGTAGTATTTTCCGTTAATCTTACGGATGTGGGCTCCTTCCGCCGGCAGTCCAATATTGGGTCCAGCAACTGCGCTGGAGTTGGGGATTATTACTTGATTTAAACCATCCGGTTTGATTGCACCCGCATCCGCAGTTAATTCCAAAATCTTGATATCGCCGCCCCCATAAACGAGATATACCCGGCCATCATCGTCAAATAACAGCGACATATCATGGGTAAACTCTATTTCCGATTTATCCCATGGTCCCGCTTCGATATCTTTAGTTTTATAGATGAAAGTCCTGCCGGCAGTTTGGGAGCTGAAAGCCACATAATACATGCTGTTGTGGTACCGCAGGCTGCTGGCCCACGATCCGATTCCATATTCATTTTGGCCATTCGCCAGCTGCTGCCGGTCATCATCGCCCAGCACATCATACACATAATTGACAATTTCCCAGTTGACAAGATCCTTCGACTTCATGACCGGTACACCGGGATTCATATGCATGGTAGTGCTGGTCATGTAATAGGTGTCCCCCACGCGAATAACACTGGGATCAGGCACATCAGCCCAAATAATGGGATTCCTCGCATTTACACCCACTGGCCTGCCTCCTTCCTGCTCAAATCAGTCAAGATCGGTTATGACCATAAGCTTGTCGAAAATCCCACCGACCCAGCTCCGCCCTCTATTGGCAAACTTAACAGTAATTTTGGTTTTGCCTTCAATCCATTCAGCCGGTATCTTGTACTGAACATCGTAAAACCCAGTGGGAGTTTTGGCTTGAATAGTCTCCTCAACTAAAAGCTGATCATCGATATAGATGTTAAAGGTCCTGCCGGCATCGCCGCTGTAGTATTTCACGCAGAGATAGTTATTGATCTCTGGATTAACTGCTAAATCATAACTGAACCAGCCTTCTCCATCAGATTCTCCGTACACATGGCGGAGGTTGAAGCCGCCGAATGATCCGCCGGAGGAATTGCCCCGCAGATTATGAGCAGCTTCATACTGATCATTGGTAATCTGCACCATATCGATGGTGGCTGCTGCTAGTTTTGCTGCTCTTGCTTTGGCTTCCAGAATTTCTTTTAATACCGGCGAATTGGGAGTGAGCAGATGGAAATAGATGCCGTACCGCTCCTTGTACTCTGAGAAATAAGGGATAAATCTAAAGTTATCGTCTTCATCAGTACCGCGTAGAGTAAACTCCAATTTACCTGGTGTTTTCACCAAGTTAGCTCTAATATTAGCAAGCCAGTCTTCAACAGTTCCTTCTTGGATCACAATATAATCCTTAATATCCGCTTCCACATCCTCAGGCAGTGTCGGTTTAACAGAGAACCAGTGCGGTTCAATGATCATCTTCTCACCGCCAAAGCGGGTGCAGAGCACCAGCGGTCCATAGGTAAAAGCAGCAGCGTTTGGATTATCTGGCAGTCTGGATACCTGCACTTCCAAGGGCAGTTTAAGTTCGATTTGATCGCCTTCCTGCCATTCTTTTGCCACAGCTAAGTAACCATTAACCACTTCAGCTGCAGTAATTTCGCCGTTTATTCTCACTGTTACCTCTTGATCGGCCGCCGTCCACTCCGGCACACGGAACTTAACTGTAAACCTTTCCGGAGGCGCGCTGTCGATCGTAAATATAACAATGTCATTTTCCGGGATTTGAGACTGCTGTGTCAGCTTCAATCCTTTGGCTTTCCAGTTAAGAGTTGAACTGATATAGAGATTTACATAAAGCTCGTTGTCTGTATAGAAATAAATGCTGTCGTTAAGCTTTGTAAAGTTCTCCATCCCGGTTCCGGTGCAGCACCAGAAGGATTCGGTCGGTGTGCCAAAAGCTTTGAAATAGCCAGTCGCCATCGGTTTAAAATAAGTAACCATGCCGGTTTCGGGATTAATGGATGCTAAAATCTCATTGATCCACGCTCTTTCATAGAAGTCAGCGTATTTTACATCACCAGATATCTTAAACAGCTCGCGGGTAAGGAGCAGCATGTTGTAAGCATTGCAGGTTTCGTTATTGATGTTGTTTCTTGTCGCATCTAAAGCCCGCGGCTGGCGGAAATGCTCTGATTCACTGTTGCCGCCGGTAACATAGGTGTATTCTTCAACCACCATGCTCCAGAAAGCTTGGGCAGCCTGATAGTAAAAATCGGCCTCCTGCCCTAAAACTTGATAGCGGTTTACAGCGCCAATAAACTTCGGGATCTGAGTATTGGCATGCTTATTAATCAGAACGTTCTTCCCATCTAAGATCGCTTGGAAGAGAGCATCCTCGTCAAATTTCTTGGCTGCTGCCAGATGTTTTGAATCATTGGTGCATTTATACAGCTCATACAGAACATCGTTCATGCCGCCGTACTCCACATTGAGTACCCTTCTCTGGAGCTCGCTGTCCCACCGGGAGGTGCGCTCGTATACCCAGTCGCCCAGCCTGGAAGCAACCTGAATGGCTTCTTGACTCCCGACATATTTATAGACACTGATCAGTCCAGCAATGATTTTATGCATGGTATACCAGGGAACCCACTGGTTACCGGTACTTTTGCCCTCCACCACATCAAAGTGGGTCTCCGGAGAGGCAAATAAGTAACCGCTGGGGCTGCGGTCCTGGAACGATTTTAGCTGATTGACAGTATAATTAATCCTTTCTGCCAGACTTTCACTTAAATCCTGATCGCGGTTCTTAGTCTGCCTGTACGCCTGCGCTATTGCTGTTAAGTAGTGGCCCATGGTATGGCCCCGCAGCAGGCTCCAGCTGTCTTCCCAACCTCTGTAAAGATTGAGGTTCGGTTCAGTTTGGGGATCCCTGCCTTCGGATACCGCCTTAAAGCCTGCCAGCAGGCGATCCGGTTCAAGGGACAACAAATACTCGGTTACTTTTTCAAAGGCGTTGACGCAGTAAGGATCCGTTACTTGCACAGAGTTTAGATCAAATTCTTTAAGCATTTTTCCACCTTCTTTCAATCATCTGCTGTCGTTTTCCCTGACATCGATTTACTTCGGTACTCCTGATAAAACTCCCTGCTCAGCAGCAGGCAGTTCAGAAGCGGCATCTCAATGATAAATTTTATTTCTTAAAACCATAGACTTCAAATTCATAAATGACTGCATCCTGGTTGAAATCGAGTGAGGAAGGCTTTGTAATCAAGAGGCGCGCATATCTGGCGGTAACCGGTGTAATTACTCGATCAGTTACGCCTAAGCTATTTCCTTCCACAGTGTCAGCATCTCGCCAAGCTGTACCATCATCGCTGATCTGCAGGGCAAAATCAGCTGTATTCACTGCCCCGTCAATTGGCTCAGCTTCGACTGCGCTGCTTCCCCGATGATAAACAACCCAGCGGGTGAGGATATGGGGACTGCCCAAGTCAATGCTCAGCCAGAAAGGCGGTTCCCCGCCGGTACTCCAGCTGGTAAGCCGATCACCATCTACTGCTCTAACGGCGCGTTCAGGTCGATGGCTGGCATTAATCGGCCGATCTTTCACAAGATTCTCAGCTGCAGTTTCACCAAGAAGACGGCCTTTCGTTACATACCAAGGTTCTCCCGGCTGAACTACTTGGTAAAAGGCGGGCTTAGGTTCTAGGTTATGATCAAAGAGGAGCGGCGCATTGCCTCTTCCCCTGACCGGAAAGTTGTTCAGCCAGCTGTGGCTGTCATCTACTCCCCACATGACAACCGCGCTGAGATTGCCTTTTTCAGCCTGCCTTCTGAACATCTCAAACAGCTTATCGTATCGCTCTGCTTGAGTATCCAGCAGTTCCGCTGTTATCTCTTTCTGCGGTTCGTCCCAGCGGTAGAGAGAGACATCCAGTTCTGTCACCTCAACTGTAAAGTCGGGATTATACTCCTTAAGGGTGGCAAAGAGCTCAATCGTTTCTTCAATATCTTTGATAGTGGGACTGTATATGGAGATGTGCATCTGCAATCCCACTCCATCTATTGGAATGCCTTTTTCCAGCAGCCGCTTGACCAGCCTGTACATACCTTGGCGTTTTGGCCCCGGGGATTCCAGGCCGTAATCATTGATGAACAGTTTGGCATCCGGATCAGCTTCACGGGCAAATTTGAAAGCCAGCTCAATGTAATCACTGTCATATCCATCTTCATCTAAATCACCAATGATGGCACTCCATTTAGAACCATCGCTTTCAGCGCGAATATTCCCAGAATCATTGAGGACTTCATTTACTACATCCCAAGCGTAGACTCGACCCCGATATCTTCCTATAACCGTTTTGATGTGGTTTTCCAGCCGCCCTATCAGCAGATCTGCCTCAGCCAGCTGATCAGGATTTTCCGGATCGAGAAAAAACCAACCCGGAATTTGGTTGTGCCACACAAGGGTATGACCGCGTAGCTTCATCTGATTCTGCTCCGCAAAATCTACAATTGCATCTGCATCTTTCCAGGTAAATTGGCCTTCAATCGGCTGCAGCCCATCCGGCTTCATGGCATTCTCAGCAGTAAGTATATTATAGTGGTAAGCCAACAAGTCAGCGGCATTCCCCTGCTCATCAAGATGGCGCGGACTGACCGCCGCTCCAATGTAAAAGTAATCTTGGAAAACGTCCTTAAGCGGGGGAACCTCTTTCCCTCTCCACCCCTGGGCAGAAGCTCCTACGCTGAAAACCAGCAGAACACCAACCGCTATCACAGTCATCCATAACTCGTTCTGCACTGTTCCATGCCTCCCTATCGTTAATTAATCTCTACTTGAGAGAAATACACTCGTTCGCTGCCCAACTTATATCCGGCAGCTGCGGTGAATTCTCCGGTTAAGCGGATATCTTCTGAAGAACTGCCGATCATAACCGAAAAATCGCCCGGCTCGACCATTAAATCCATATTTAAATCATAGAATGCCAGCTGATCGGTGGACAGAATGAAGCGCACCCGCTTCCACTCTTGGGGATGCAGAGTTACTTTGGCAAAGCCTTTGAGCTCTTTTACAGGCCGGGTACGGCTGGCGTAGAGATCGCGGATGTACAGCTGGTGCCCGCAGCGCTGCCGATATTGCCGAGCTCAAACTCGATCTCAATTTCGCCTCTCCCGTCTATCTCCGCAGGAGTAATTTTTAAGTTGCGGTAGGCAAACTCAGTGTAGCTTAAACCGTAACCAAATGGATAAAGCGGCTTATTGTCCACCTCAAGATATCTGCGAGTATAGGAGATCGTTGTCCGGTTATAGTGTACCGGCATCTGTCCCGCATCTTTTGGAATAGAAACGCAGAGTTTACCGCTGGGATTATAGTCGCCAAACAAAACATCAGCCACTGCACTGCCGGTTTCCTCACCAGGAAGCCACGCTTCCAGCACAGCTGGAACGTTTTGCGCGATCCAGTTAATCGAAAGGGGCCTGCCGTTAATCAGCACGACAACTGTTGGAGTGCCGGTCTTATAAACAGCCTGCACCAGCGCTTCCTGTACTCCCGGCAGTTGCAGCAAAATGCGGTCGTGGCTTTCCCCATCCGTATCCTTAACAGTCCCTTTGATCGAGGTAAAATCTACGTCGGAAATATCGCCTGGGGCGATCAGTCCCGACAGTCCCGAGCGACCGCCTACAACTACTACCGCCAGATCCGACTGTTCAGCTTTTGCAACAGCCTCCGCAAATCCTTCTGTCGAATCGCCCATAATGCTGCAGCCTTCAGCGTAGTTAATCCGGATATCACTGCCTGCTTTAGCTTTGATTCCGTCTAAAATGCTGACTACCGGGACCGCATCCTCCGGGCTGTCAACATGGGCGCTGTAGACATAGTCTCCTAAAACATTGCGGGTACTAGCAGCATTTGGTCCAATCACCGCGATTGACTTAACTCTGCTCTTATCTATTGGCAGAAGATTTGACTCGTTCTTCAAAAGCACAATCGATTCCCGGGCAATTTCCCGGGCAAGCTGCCGCTGCTCAGGTGTATCAAAAACATTGATCACATTGTCAGCATCAAGATAGCGGTTATCAAATAACCCAAGCTCAAATTTGAGTTTCAGGTGTCTCCGCACTGCGGTATCAACTACTGATTCGCTAATCAATCCAGTTCGAACTGCATTCACTAAATTATCACCGTAGCAGACCGTCTTAGGCAGTTCGATATCTAAACCGGTCTCTAAGGCAAGCACACCCGCCTGCTGCATCGACTCCGCTACTCGATGTTCAGTATGCAGCATCTTAATGGCATTGTAATCGGAAACCACTATGCCGTTAAAACCCAGCTCTCCCCTGAGGATATCGGTGAGAAGCTCTCGGGAAGCTGAGCCCGGAATACCGTCAATATCGTGGTAGCAGCTCATTACTACCCGAACATCCGCTTCTTTAACAGCAGCTTCATACGGAAACAGCCACACTTCCCGCAGTTCGCGAGGGGAAACATGAACCGGCGCATGGTTGCGGCCTCCTTCGGAGAAACTGTGACCAACAAAATGCTTTAAGGTCGCTAAAACACCTCGCCGCAGTTCCGGTTTCTGAAGTCCTTCAGCATAAGCTGCAGCCACAGCAGCAGCGAGATAGGGATCCTCGCCAAATGTTTCTTCTACCCGCCCCCACCGCAGATCGCGAGCCAAATCTAGAACGGGAGACAGGCCCAGCCGAGCGCCGATGGCCAGCATCTGTTTTTGAATCTCCCCAGTCATTTTCCTGATTAGATCCGGATTCCAGGTGCACGCTAAACCGATGGCCTGGGGAAAAGCTGTGGCTTCCTTAGCCATCAGTCCGCTTAAGCACTCTTCGTGCAAAAGAGCCGGTATTTTTAGCCTTGTATGCTGCTCTAAAAACTGCTGAATAGCATTGGCAGCTTTAGCTGCTTTATCAGGAGCTAAATCGCTGGCACCGGCCATCCGGGTAATTTGTCCGATCCCGTGAGGAATTGCTGCCTGAGCTTTGTCAAAACAGATTTCCCCCTGATCGTTCAGGAGCACTTCGGGACCTACCGAACCCAGCTGCGCCACCTTTTCTTCCAGTGTCATCCGCTGCAGCAGATCCTCCACTCTGGCATCTACAGGAGCACTGCTGTCCTCATATAGTCTTACTTCCACCGTTTACCACCTTTCCCTCTCCTAGATTCTTAATCGATCGGGCGTCCCGCAGCACCCGTTCTGTCGAAAACTTAAAAACTTTTACTCTTTCATTTTATTCTTCCTTAATATTTAGGAACTGTCAAGGGATTAAAAAAGAGTGCTCTTTACAGCACTCCAGCAGGACTATATATAAAGCTCAAACACTATACCACCAAACAGACATCAACCCATCCTCTGCTGTTTGAGTACTTCTCCAGCTCGGGAATGGACAGCTCGATTAAGGAATTCGAACTGCCGCAGGCAGGAAATACAGATTCATAGCGCTGCAGGGCGCGGTCAAGATAGACCTCCACTCCTTCATTAACAGCAAAAGGACAAACACCGCCAACAGCATGTCCGATTAAAGGTTCTGCTTCGTCAAAGGACAGCATGCGCGGTCTGCGGCCAAACTCTGCTTTATACTTCGCATTATCGACTCTAGTGTCGCCAGCAGCTACCACTAATACAACTCGCTTTCCCAAGTGAAAGGAGAGTGTTTTAGCAACTCGGCCTTTCTCACAACCCAGTGCTTCCGCAGCTTCTTCCACAGTCGCGCAGGAAACATCAAATTCAAGAATGCGATCTTCGATTCCAAAATTCCGGAAATACTCCTTAACTCTTTCTATCGACATCAAAACACTCCTGTTCAGCATCTGACAGTTCTGCTCAGATTAGATTTAAGCCATGCAGACTGCATGGCTATCAGCTGTTGAGAATATTAAGCACATAATTCGGCAGAGCAAAACTGCCCTTGTGCAGTTCTGTGTTATAATAGTTAGTTTCTAACCCTAATGCATTCCACTGGTCTGCTTTTAGGTTCTTAATGGGATCAGGTTCTTTCGAAGCAAAGCCAAACAGCCAATGTCCCGAAGGATAAGTGGGGATATGAGCCTGATAGGCTTTAACTAACGGGAAAACATCCTTAAGCTTCTGATAAGAACTCTTCGCCGCTAAAGCATCATCCGGGTAATACGGACTTTCCATTTGATTCACTAAAATGCCGCCGGACTTTAAAGCGCGATGGCAGTCCGCATAAAACTTGCGGGTAAATAAGCCTTCTCCCGGTCCAAAGGGGTCAGTAGAATCAACGATGATTAAATCATACTCAACTGCTTTATCAGTTACAAACTCCACACCATCGGTAAAAAAGAGATTTACCCGCTCATCATCAAGCATACCAGCAGTCTGAGGCAGATATTTGCGGCAGACCTCAACCACTTTCTCATCGATTTCAACCATATCGATGCGTTTAATGGAATTATACCGCGTCAACTCACGCACAGTGCCTCCATCGCCGGCTCCGATTACCAGCACGTCCTGAGCGTAGGGATTGACCGCCATCGGCACGTGGGTAATCATCTCATGGTAGATAAACTCGTCTTTTTCTGTCAGCATTAAATAGCCATCAATGACTAAAATTCTGCCGAAATCTCGCGATTCATAGACCTCGATTGTTTGGAACTGACTGGCAACATTTGCCAATCGGTTTGTTACCCGAATTGAAAAGGTAGTATCCTTTGTATGATGCTCAGTAAACCAAAGTTCCATGTCTCCCCTCCAGAACAGGTTATAGTCTCATTTAGTAGATATTCATCCCCTGATAGATCTCCATCATTTCTTTTCGCAGTTTTCTAGTGATCTTCTCCTGCTCCTCCGCCGAAAGGTCAGCCGCACTGCGGTTGAACAGATAGTTTTCCAGATCAATATCTTTGATCATCATCTTAGTATGAAAGGTATAGTTAGAATGAAAGTTGACATCATAGCTCTCGTAAACTCTGCGAATATCAGCATCAATAAAGTCCTGAATTGACTTGATTTTATGATCAATAAAATGCTTTTTCCCTTCCACACTGCGGGTAAACCCCCGCACTTTATAATCGATGGTGATGATATCTGAATCAAAGCTGCTGATTAAAAAATTCAAAGCATTCAGCGGAGAAATTTTGCCGCAGGTTGCCACATCGATATCTACGCGAAATGTTGAGATGAAGTGATCAGGATGATACTCTGGATAAGTATGAACTGTGATATGACTCTTATCAAGATGGGCATGGATTGTATCCCTTCGGAAATGACATGTGCATGAATCACTTAAAATGCCCTGGTTGCAGCTGTCATCAATTTGTTCAGGCAGCAGTGGTTCTTCAGCAACCAGCAGATTGACAGAAGCACCCTGCGGCTGATAATCCTGCTTGGAAATGTTTAAAACATGAGCACCGATAATATCGGTAACTCTGCATAAAATCTCAGTCAGCCGCACAGCATTGTACTGTTCGTTAATATACTCGATATAATCTCTCTGCTCCTGTTCAGTTTCTGCGTAGCATACATCGTAGATATTAAAACTGAGGGACTTGGTGAGGTTATTAAATCCATACAAGGTCAGCTTTTCTTCCAATAAAATCGCCTGCCTTTCCCTGCTAGATTTAATACAGAGCCAACGAAAGCTTATTCATTTTACCATATCAATCAAGTATATGTCTATAAATCAGCTCTAGTGATTAAATCCTTATTTCACCACATCAACAGCAATTCCTTCCCCTAATCCCCCCTGCAGCAAGGCTTATAATCCTGCTGTGTTAGGCAACACTAACCGGGTAGCAGATAGGATAGGAGTGATTGTGTGCTGCAGCTTAAGGAGATCACCAAAAACTATACAACTGGAGAATTTACCCAAACTGCTCTAGATCGGATCAGCATTAGTTTTAGGAAAACCGAATTCGTTGCTGTTTTAGGTGAAAGTGGTTCAGGCAAAACGACACTGCTGAATATAATTGGCGGATTGGATTCATATGACAGTGGCGAAATGATGATCAGTGGAGTATCAACCGCAGATTTTGATGAGATTGATTGGGACGCATATCGCAACAACAGCATTGGATTTATCTTTCAAAACTATAATCTTATTCCCCATCTCAATCTAGTCGATAATGTAATCATCGGTATGAGCCTAAGCGGAATGCCTTCTGACGTAAAACATAAAAAAGCTCTGCAGCTCTTGGCAAAAGTGGGACTCGAAGAGCATGTGCATAAAACTCCGAATCAGCTGTCGGGAGGGCAAATGCAGAGAGTTGCCATTGCCCGAGCGCTGGCAAACGACCCCAACATTATTCTAGCAGATGAACCAACAGGAGCTTTGGATACGGAAACCAGCCGCCAGATCCTGGATCTGATCAAGGAGATTGCTCAGGATAAACTGGTTATTATGGTTACGCATAATCAAGCATTGGCAGAAGTCTATGCTGATCGCATTATTCGCCTCTCCGACGGCAAAGTGGTGGACGACAGCAATCCTGCGGACAGTACTGATCAAGGCGAGTTCGAACTTAACAAGACCAGTATGAGTTTTTTTGCCGCTTTACGACTGTCAGGCAAGAATATTGCCACTAAAAAATGGCGCACTACCCTTACAGCCCTTGCCTCTTCGCTGGGCATCATCGGTATTGCACTAATTTTGGGTTTATCCTCAGGTTTTAGGGTCCATATAGACCAATTTCAAGAAGATGCGCTGACAGAGTTTCCCATTATCATTGCCCAGACCGCATCCGTTCTCGAACACGAACCTAATTCATTCCAAAACCAGGAACAGGACCACGATGATCCAGAGCGGATCTATCCCTTCGACACGGGAAAAAGACGAATTTCCCACACCAACACTTTTACGCCGGAATACCTCGAATATATCGCAAAAATAGATCCGGACATCTGCAGCAGCATTGGCTATGTGCGGATGGTTAATCTTAACTTACTCCGCCGCAGAGATGATAAAACCTTTCCGGTAACTGTTTCCGCTGGAATCAATCTGGGCGGTATGGGAAGCATGGGCACCGCCGGCTCAATGAGTTCGGGAATCACCAGCATGCGCGGAGCAGGACTGGCTTCATATCCGGAAACCCTAGATCAATCAGCTCCGAGTTATCTTGAAAGAAACTACGATCTGTTGGCAGGGTCCTATCCGAATTCTGAAACTGATTTAGTATTAGTTATCGACCGCCGCAATAGGGTTGATCATACCGTTTTGACTAATCTAGGCTTTTCCACAGATGAACTTGCTGACTTAAGATTTGATGATATTGTCGGGACTGAATTGAAACTTATTCATAACGACGATTACTATATCCGCACAGATATGGGTAACTTTATTCCAAATAACAATTATGACGCAATGTATGACTCACCCAGAAGCATAACACTGACTATCACCGGAGTGGTTAAAGCCAAACCCCATCTCGAAATTGAGATTTTGGGCACTGGGATTGTCTACAGCGATCGGTTAGTTCAGCGCATCACAGCCGCTGCGTCTGAGTCAGAAATTGTTAAAGCCCAGAAAGAATGCGATGTTAATATTCTCAATCTGAGCAACTTAAATGCTGCCATGAAACAAGCCCTCATCACCAGTTTCGGCGGAGATGACCTCCCGCAGATGATCTTTCTTTTTCCAACTAACTTCAGCGCAAAGGATGCTGTTACAAGCTATCTCGATGCTTACAACGTGAACAAATCATCATCTGATCGAATTCTCTACACGGACCTTGCCAGCACAATAACAGAAATGACCGGAGGGATAATGAATGCAATTACTTTAGTTTTAATTGGATTTTCTGCAATATCGTTAGTCGTATCGCTGATCATGATTGGGATCATTACTTACATCTCCGTACTTGAGCGTACAAAAGAAATCGGAATTCTGCGCGCACTTGGAGCTCGCAAGAAAGACATCACCCGTGTTTTTAACGCGGAAACATTTATTATTGGAGCCTTAGCCGGTTTTCTTGGGATCACCATTGCTTATCTGCTGACTATCCCGATTAACAACTATATTTATAATCTGACCAACCTGCGCAGTGTTGCCCAACTGCGGATCCTGCATGCTGTTCTTCTGGTTATGCTCAGTATCAGCTTAACTCAAATTGGTGGCGCAATTCCTGCAGTTATGGCTGCCAAAAAAGATCCTGTTGAAGCACTGCGTACGGAATAGGGCAAAAACTAGACCCTTTAGCTTCACGCTAAAGGGTCTGTGAACTTAGTCGATCTCGAGCGTATCTGATTTTAGATATGGACTTTCAGCTGTAACTTTTAAAACTCCGGAACCAGTTTTGCGCACATAGATCATCATTCGGCCATCATAAGCGTGGCGATAGGGGGCGGTAAAATCAGTTACATCCGCCAGATCGCCATTGTCTAAGGCAAGCAGTTCGCCTTCGCCTTCCAGCCTTACCCTGATCAGCGAGCGATCAGATACGGCCCGGCGGTTCTGATCATCAAGAACGTAGAGCTCAATCTGGAGAATATCATCTCCGACTTGATAATCCGGAACCAGTTTGATCTGTACAGGAGCATTCACTGTTTCCAGTTTATACCCAATTTCTCCGGCCTCAGCTTCTAAAACACCGGGCTGGAAGGGTACAATCCAGGTTAAATAGCCCAACTCAGCGGTATCAACCTGGTTTTCGCAGAGTTCACCATTGAGATACAGTTTTACATTCTCCTGATTGGTGTAGCAGCGCACCTCGATTTCTTCACCGGGTACGTAATTCCAGCTTTCATACATAGGTTTAAACTCTCTGGGTTCGAATTCTCCTGGCCCTTTCCGCGCAGTAACCAGGCGGATCACCGGCTCATCAGCCCACCAGCTCTGCCGTCTGTAGTAATCAGGTTTTTCGAAACCGGCAGTAGTCAACAGGCCGAAATAAGCACCATGGTGAGGCCATCCCCTGCATTCGCCAAGATAGTCGATTCCAGTCCACAAAAACTGTCCCGAAATAAACTGATTGTCAACTACGGCTCTCCAGGCAGCATATTCATGGCGGTTCTCACTGCCTAAAAGCGGTTTATCGGGGAAGCGCTGATGGTCTTCCGCATACAGATGTTCTTTGTAGTTATAGCCGAGAACATCCAGGAGCTCACCAAAGCCGATCCGAGTCGATAATTCCGGAAACGCCAGCCCCTGAGTTACCGGTCTGGTGTGGTCATGCTGCTTAACAATCTCCACGAGTTCCTTGGCAATAGGTACCAACCGCTCCGAGTTGGGGCGGTTCGGGTTGTATCTCCGCTGCGACATAGGCTTATTATGATCATTGTTGCCCGTCATCATATCAAAGGAGGGGTGGTTGTACGGATCGTTCGGATAGTCGATTTCGTTGCCGATACTCCACATCACTATGGACGGATGGTTGCGCCCTCTTTTCACCATTGCACTCAAATCCTGCTCATACCAATGAGGAAAATCTTCTGCATAGCCATAGTGCTTGGGTGGATAGACATTGTGGCCGATATGCCACTTGTTTTTTGGCGCTTCCCATTCATCAAATGCTTCATCCATCACCAAAAAGCCCATTTCATCGCACAGCTCATAGAGCTCCGGCATATGGGGATTGTGGCTCATTCTGATGGCGTTGCAGCCCATTTTTTTCAGTTTAATCAGCCGCCGCCGCCAAATCTCTTTGGTAACAGCCGCGCCAAGTGTTCCTGCATCATGATGCAGGCATACACCTTTGAAGACCTCACGCTTGCCGTTGAGGAAAAATCCTTGTTCCGGATCGAACTCAAAGGTTCTGATCCCCACTTTCTGGCGATCAATCAGGTACTCTTTTTTTGTTTCAGTGTCCACTACAGCTGTTTCCAGGGTGTATAAGTTCGGTTCATCAGGAGACCACAGTTTGGGATTATTAAGAATGCCTTTGGTTTCGATTTTACTGGCTTCTTCACCGAGGCTTGCCTTACCGGTCAGTTCGAGCACCAAATTGTTATCCGCATCATATAAGCGGTTGTGGACAGTTACATCCATGGGTTTAACCGCAAACAACTCGTTAGTTACAGTCAGCTCGGCTTCCTCCTCAGTAACCCGGTTGTTATAGAAGAAAATGCCGTATTCAGCAGGATAGACCTGGTTATAAATCAGCAGACTTACTTTACGGGTAATTCCGGAACCGGTAAACCAGCGGGAATCCGCCAAGTCTTCGCGGCTTACTCGCACTGATATCACATTCTCTGTTTCGCCGCAGCAGAGAAAGTCGGAGATATCATATTGGAAGGTTGTATATCCGTAAGGGCGTTTACCGAGATAATAGCTATTAATCCACACCTGGCTGTTTTTATAAATGCCGTCAAAGCGTAGAAAAACTCGGCTGTCTTCTAACTCTTTAGGCAGGTAAAAATGCTTGCGGTACCAAGCGGTGCCGCCCCGCACATAACCGGTTCCGCTGGAATACTCCCGCGAAAGGGGATAATGCACCGACCAGTCGTGGGGCAGTCTCACCTGCTGCCAATCATTATCAGGAAAGTCCTTCTGAAAAGCCTCCGCTTCATCTTTCAGAATGAATTTCCAATCTTCATTGATCACTTTAACGCAGTAATCCATTTTTTCGCCTCCTTAGTTGTAGTTTTTAATCAGCTCAAACATGAGCAGTGTTGACCAAAAAAACTGGTTGTGGTAGGATTTTACCTGGTGAGGCCAAAGCTGCGCAGCCTGGGGCCTCTTTTTATTTGGAAGGACTGGTGCTGTTGTATCCTAAAAATAAAGCTGAGATTTTTAGAAAATATGCTGTTCCTCAAATGATTGGTTTGGTAGTAAACTCGGCGTATTTTATCGTAGATGGAATTTTTATCGGCAATCGGCTGGGACGAGATGCCATGGCTGCAGCTGCTGTTTCGGTTCCCCTGCTTGAAATCCTAATCGCTATTTCCCTGGCTGTATCATCGGGAGCTGGGGTAATTATCTCCAGCGGGTTAGGCAGGAAACAGTTCGCCCATGCGCGGCGGACATTTACCAGAGCATCAGCTTTGATGCTGGCTATTGGAGTTCTCATCACAGTATTGGGAAATGTTTTTATCCATCAGCTCGCAGAGCTTTTAGGTTCAACTCCTGATATTCACAGCCAAGCAGTCAAATACATGTGGTATATCGTAACGTTTTCGCCCTTTCTCCTGTTCAGCTTTCTTTTGAGCAGTTTCCTGAGGAATGACAACCAGCCTAAGCTGGCAATGTTTGCTTTAACGTTCGGTTCTATTTCCAATATTGTCCTGGACTATGTGTTTATGTATCCATTAAACATGGGCATTGCCGGAGCAGCTCTTGCTACTGCGCTGGGTCCGATCTTCAGTGTCATCATCATGCTGCCCCATTTTCTTAAGAAAAAGGGATATTTGTATCTAGTGCCATATCGAGTTGAAACACCACGTACTTTTACCATATTAAAACTCGGTTTTCCTGCTTTTATTATGGAATTCTCCATCGGTCTAATTACATTCCTTTATAATACCGCTGTGATCAGAAACGGCTATGGGGAAATCGGCTTAGCTGCATACCTGATTATCGGCTATATCATGCTGCTGTACCTCACTGTATTTCTCGGACTTGCCCAGGGACTGCAGCCTATCTTCAGCTATTACTGCGGAACCGGAGAGCAGGAACAAGGACGAAAGCTGCTGATCTACTCCATTAAACTGTTCGCGCTCATTGGAGTCGTCTGCTATGTGGTAATCCTGATTGGCGGAAAAAGCTTTATCGGTTTCTTCACACCGCAGGATCCGGAACTCGCATCGTTTACCCTTGCCAAAACCCGCGTTTATTTTACCGGGTTTGTCTTTGCAGGTTTAAATATCCTCCTGATTACCTATTGGCAGGCGGTTCAGCGAACTTCCCGCTCGCTGTTGATTTCGTTAATGCGGAGCACTCTGGCGCCACTTCCTCTGCTGATCATCCTCCCAGTTATTTTTGGACGTGAGAGCATCTGGACCTGCCATTCCCTGGGAGAACTGGTTACTTTTGGAACAGCGCTTCTCCTCATCTATTCTACTAAAAGCAGATTAAAATCACAAACACCAATAAAACAAAACACCTAATGAGAATTTCTTCCCATTAGGTGTTTCTCCTTAGTTCAGGATTATTGGCCGAACAAATCATCCAGATACGCTTGAGCTTGCGGCCTGGTTTCATCCATGGCAGCAGCCGCGCCCTTAACACCATTAATTACGTCTGATACTCCCGGAGTAGCTATCGACCACAAATCGGTGTTTTGGAACATATCACCCTCACCACGCCATGATTCAATCGCGGCAATATATAAATCGGCATGTTCTCTGGTGGTCATGTATTCATTGATTCGAAAATCGAGATCATCGTAGGTATCTTCTTCCCTGTAGAGGAAGCAGCCTAATGCCATCAGCTCTTCCGGCATCTCAGCGTTAACCGGCAGCATCATCATCCAAAACTCAAACACCGGATAATAGTAGCGATCAGCGTGCGGACCTCTCGGATAAGAAACTAAGCCATAATCAAGTCCCGCAGCCTTAGCGTGGCGGATTCCTGCCAAGTGAGTGGTCGTAAAGGCTGCAGTGCCTTGGTCAAAGTTACCGCCAGTAAACTGGAGTTCGTTTCTCCATTTATTCACTCTGTTCAGCATTTCCAAAGCAGCTTCGCTGTCATAGTCAAAGACATATCTGCCATCATCTTCAACCCGTACAAGCTCAACACCGTTAGCGGGCGCAATCCGGTAAAACGCAGTTGCGTTGCCAACATCGGTAAAACCAAACTGATCGATTACCCCGTCACCGTCGGTGTCCCGAGTTACCGCAGCGGCAATTTGCTCAAATGCATCTAATGTCCACTCACCAGCCTGCCATAGTTCATAAGGATCAGGCTGATTATACTGCTCTAAGATTGTTTTGTTATAAGCCATCAGCATCATGGAACCATTGTGGAGGCCGTGGTGCGTTCCGAATCCATAATACTCACCGTTATACTTCAGTTTATCAATTGTATAGCGATCAGTTACAGATAGGGCTTCATAGTGCTCCGGCGGCAGCAGCTCTCCTACCGGCATTAAGTAACCGGAAGAAACCAACTTGAAATAACCTTGGCGGTGCGGCATCCGAATAATATCCAGGGTGGAGTCTCCGGCCATGATTCTGCTGATGTACAGATCAATATTTCCATCATAGTTGAAGCGATCGATTTTAACATTGAATAAGGCTTCTGCTTCTGCGATTCTATCCTCATCCGGCAGACTACCTCTGACAATAGTGACCGTTCGACCACCAAAATCCACATCTTCTGGACCCAAAATGCCCGGCAGCGGTGTGTAATCACTGGCAGATGCACATGATCCGAGCACAGCTGCGGCTAGGACAACTACGAGTGCGATTAATCTCAAATTTTTCTTCACCAAAATTACCCCCTTGGTAAATTTTCAGCTCCAGTATAACACTTAACTAAGTTTTTTACTTTGTAAACTTTGGGTAATATATTGCAATTCTTGCTGTGTAGAATGCTGGATGCAGCCGGCTTGATACCTTGCAGTTCTTGTGGTATGGTTAGGTCAAAGAATTGGGGAGAGGTGCGCATGAATCCCGATCGTTTTTACTACGAGATTAACCGGTTATTCTCGTTCTACCACTCTGTTACCGCTAATCCGATAGGGTGGGACATCCATATGCACAGCTCATATGAAATGCTGTATTTTGTCTCCGGCGATGCAACCTACCACGTTGAAGGGCAGAGTTACCAAATGGAACCGGGAGATTTGATCTTTACCAACACCCGTGAGCTGCATAAGATTATCTTCCATTCGGAAATCCCATATGAGCGTAAGTTTATTCAGTTTAAACCGGATTTTATTCTCGGCCTGCAGGTAGATGGCTTTAATCCCCTGACTGTGTTTGAAAACCGCAAACCCGGACACCACAATCAGATTAAAGCGGAGGATGTCCAGGCATATGGTATCGATCAATACATCGAGTCAATGCACAACTTTTCCAAAGCAGCCACGCCAATGGCGAATGCTATGATTAAAACCACCTTGATCCAGATGCTGGTTGCCATTAACCGCATCTTCTCAGATAAGAATCTCGAAGAAAACTACAGCCCTCCCAACTCCAAAGTTAACTCAGTACTGGATTATATCAACAATAATCTTGATCAAAAAATTACCCTAGATCAGCTGGAAAACGAGTTTTACCTCAACAAGTTTCATCTCTGCCATATCTTTAAACAGAGCACTGGATTCTCAATCCTCGAATACATTACCCACAAACGCATCATGAAGGCAAAGGAATTGCTGGCATCCGAAAAACCGGCCTCGGAAGTTGCCGCCCAGGTAGGATACAGCGATTACTCCACCTTCTACCGCGCCTTTAAAAACATTGTCGGGTTATCGCCAAGCAGATATAAAAGAAGAACAAGGGAGCGCAATCAGAAGAGCTGACTGCGGCTCCCTTTCACTCATTACTGAGGCCGGCATTGAGTAAAGTTTCCGATCAAGGCGATCCGGTTAAGATTTGGATTGGTAACCGGGAAGCTGATTTCCGCCGTTACAACGATATCCTGGAATGGGGCAAACTGCTCACCCGGTCCAAAAGTGATGGCTCCAACCCAGACTCCCGGCTGAATCACTACCGGGCCGGTCTGCAGCATTTGAAATGGTATGGGAGAAGCTCCCTGCCGCCTAATCCAGGCCACATAAATATTTCCACCTAACGCTGAAGGCGGTGGTAATCCAATCGCTGCCACCAAAACGCTGCCGTTTCTATTAGGCGCTTGAAACACTCTTGCCACACCGCCTGCTTCCGCCTCCGGCTGAACCGGAACATTCGCAGTCCTAAACAGCAGCATACAGCACTCAATAGTGGGAATCTGGGCTCCCGGAATGCAGATCACCTGTCCCGGAAAGATTAAATTCGGATTAGTAATCTGGGGATTAGCTGCGATCAGTGCGGGAAGCGAAACTCCAAAGCGGTTAGCAATTGTAAACAAGGAGTCTCCAGGGACTACGGTGTAATAGAAGCCTGTGCAAAAAGGTGGAGGCGGCGGAGGAACCCTGCATACAAAAACGGAGCCGAAATACGCACAGTATCTCAGCTCCGTCTAATGCTGTTATCTTATTATTCTATTTCCAGAGATCTTCCCAGCTTTCCGCGCCTTCCCACAAGAAGACCTGACCTTTAATTAAACGGCAGTTCCTGTCGATGCTGTTAATTGCCGCCATTTCTTCATCTGTGAGCGGATCTTCCGTTACCGCTTTCAAATTCGCAGTGTAGTTTCTTGGAGTGGTCGAGAAAGGAATTGGCACCTGACCCCGCTGCACAGCCCACTTAATGCAGACTACAGCCGGATGCACATTGTGCCGCTCCGCAATTTCCAGAATTACCGGATCCTCTGTCGGAGAGGTATCGTCAGGTGTGCGATCGCGGTCCGGACGGTTTGGAGAACCGATCGGGCAGAAGCCAATCGGTACAATGTTATTATCCAGACAGTACTGGAACAGCTCCGGCTGCTGGAAATGGGGATGCAGTTCCATTTCGTTAACCGCCGGCTTAATCCGGGCATCTTTCAGTACCCCTTCCAGCTTAGATATGGTCATATTCGATGTGCCGATATGCTTAACCAGTCCCGAATCCACTAAACGCTCCATCTGGCGCCATGTCCGCATGTAGTTTTCATGAATGTAGGGAACGGCATTAGGATCGCGGGAATCAACATCTGCCCCCGGAGGATGGTAGTTAGGAAACGGCCAGTGGATCAAATACAGATCGAGATAGTCCAAGCGGAGATCCTTTAAGGTTTTGGCTAGGGCAATTAATACATCGCCATCTCCATGCATGTCGTTCCAGACTTTTGAAACAATAAACAGCTCTTCCCGCTTAACAATTCCCTCATTGATCGCTTCCTCAATTTTGGGGCCGATCAAATGCTCGTTCCCGTATACAGCAGCGCAGTCGATCATCCGATAACCAACCCTGATAGCTCCGGCCACTGCTTCGGCAATGTCCTCTCCGGAATAGCGATCGGAACCAAATGTACCGAGACCTATTGCTGGCATTTTCGCACCGGTATAAAGTGTTTTTTGGGGTACTAATTCAGGATTAACGCGTTCCATTTTCTCCCTCCTGCTCAAAAGGTAATATTCCTGTGGCATATAGATACTCGTCAATACAGTTTACTACCCGATCTTTAACTAATTCCCGCGGATCAGCAGTCAGCTCGCCGCGGCGAACTTTAGTATACTGGATCGGCATGTATTGACTTAACAGGCTTAATGGAATCTCTACCGCGCCAAGATTTTTAAACAGCAGCTCGATTGCTTGATTTACATCATCGTAAGGAAGGTAGTAGCGGCTGCGGTCGGAAAAACTGTACTTCCGCGCCAGGCGCAGCTTGTGCTCATCGCCATGGTAGTGCTTTTCCCAGTATTTCGGATTTTCGAGCATTACTTGCTCAAGCACAGCCGGAAGGTTCGACAGCGGCTGCCCTGTATGCCCCAGCAGTTCAGATTCGATCATGCTGAGAGCAAACAAACCTTCTCTGAGGGCAAATGTCAGCGCTGGACCAACTTTGAGGAAGATGACTCCGTCCTCTACCATCTGGCGCAGCAGTTCCGGGGTCTGGTAATCAGTAGAATGGCCTTCAAATACTAAATTCGGATACTCCTTGAGCGCTTGGCTAAGCTCCTTTGCGTCGTCGCGGTTGTATGGGTGGATCGATTCATCACCAAACTCCACTCCCGGCTGAACCACGACAGCGATTACCCGATTCCAAGCATCGGTCAAATCCAGGTTTTTAAATGCTTCTTCAAACAAAGCTACAGTTTCTTTAAAATCAGCTACATTGGTTACCTGAACGAGATCCTCTTCTTCCTGGCTGCCGCCGGGGATGGGCACTTCGCTGCCCACTACATACACAGGCAGTGATGCATCGGGATTCTCAGCTTGATGCGCTTGAAAGGCAGATTCTGCAGCCTGAGCAAGACGCGCTCCCCGCTCTGCGATTAACTTTGAGTCTAGTTTTTGATTTGGATCATCATCACCTAAACGCATGCTGGTATCAATATGAATCTTAGCAAACCCGGCTGAGACAAACTGACGAATCAGCTCCTCTGCTTCCTGCATCGCCTCTTTAGCCGGCAGATGACTGAAAGTCAGGGGACCTAAATGGTCTCCGCCTAAGATAATGCATTCTTTGGGATAATTAACTCTGGCAGCGATTTGGTATACATAGTCCCTGAACTGAACCGGTGTCATCCCAGTATAACCGCCGTACTGATTGACCTGATTAGCCGTGGCTTCAATCAAAACATAGCTGTTATCCCGCTTAGCTCGATCTAAACACGCTTCGATTACCAATTCGTTGGCAGTACAGGCTGAGTACATTCCAATTCTCTGTCCCTGCTTGTGCTGAGCAACCAGCTGTTTTAATGGATTCACATTCAACACCTCATTCATTTACTAGCAGTATTTTGCCTTTTACAGCTCCAGGTGTTTTATACAGGTCAAAAGCTGTTTTAGCCTCACTTAACGGATACTTCTTAAAGATCAAAGCTTCATCATATTTTAACTGGCCGGTACTGAAGAAGTGAGCTGTCAGTTCCCACTCGCTGCCGGGGAAGGGAGCGCTGTAGGACATCCACGATCCCGTCAGGATAAACTCTTTGCGGTTCATCTGCTCCCAGAGCTTAGGACTAAAGGTTAAGTCCTTAGTCGGGGTACCGATCATGCAGACCTTACTCTTATTGCCTGCCAGCTCAAATGCAAGTTTCATAGTAGCATCGGCGCCAGCTGTTTCAAACACATACCCAAAGCCTCTTCCGCCCACAGCTTCCATCACTTCGGCCTTAAAATCCGGTTTGAGGGTATTTACCACCTGATCCACTCCGAGTTTTTTCGCAAGTTCAAGCCGATCATCATCAAGATCAAAGACAAAAACTCGTTTCGCACCATAAATTTTCGCCCACTGCGCTGTAAAAAGTCCGATTGTTCCGCCTCCTAAAACTGCGACGTCCTCACCGCCTCTAAACTGGACGCAGTCGAGGCCGTGGAGCGCTACCGTCGATGGCTCAAACAGCGCTCCCTGCTCGAACGAAACACTGTCCTCAAATGGAACAACATTGCTCTCAGGCAGCGCTATATACTCAGCAAAAGCTCCGGCAATTCGGGACCCAATAAAAGTATAATGCTTGCACTGGGAAAAACTGCCCCGGGCACAGTCAGCGCAGGTGAAGCAGGGTATAAGGGGAACTCCTGCCACTCTATCGCCAACCTTAACTCTTGTAACCTCAGCTCCTACTTCCACAACTTCTCCAGAAAACTCATGTCCGAGGACAATAGGATAGTAATGAGCTGCGTCTCCCAGCACGCGGGGAACATCTGAGCCGCAGATACCGACAGCCTTTACCTTTACTAAAACTTCGCCTGCCTTTGGCTCCGGTGTCGGCCATTCTTGGTAACGCAGATCGTCTCTGCCGTGCAGTACTGCTGCTTTCATGTCTCCACTCCTGTTCCTGTTAGTATTTGGCCATCAGGTCTTTTAACCGCTCGTACAGCTCACGGTAGAGCCGATAGCCAATCTGATATGTATGGTAATTATCTTGATTCGGATAGTGAATTCGCTTAATTTGAATAGTCTGCTCCACTGCCTGCTGAAAGTCAGAATACACCCCAATACCCACTCCCGCTAGGATTGCTGCTCCTAAAGCGGTAGCAGTATCGGAAGCAGGTACCTGAATCGGCTTTCCGGTGACATCGGCCTTAATCTGTGTCCAGACTTCACTGTTGGCAGCACCTCCCATGGAGTTGAGCACGCTGACGCTGACGCCCGCTTCCTCGGCTGTCTCCAGATTGTGATGGAGCGCATAAGCGCAGCCTTCCATAATTGAGCGGATAAGGTGCCCTTTGGTTTTCGCATAGCTTAACCCGTAGAAAACACCCTTCGCATTCACATCCCAAATCGGTGAACGCTCGCCCGCCATATAAGGCAGAAAGACTAAGCCATCAGAACCGGGAGCGATTTGTGCTGCCATTTCGCTGAACATCTCAAAAGCACTCCTGCCGGATGCTTCCTCCATTTCTTCCTCATATGTTCCCAGCTGCTCTTTAAACCACTTTAGAGTGCCGCCGCCTCCGACAGTACCGCCCTGCAGCAGGTACATTCCCGGCACTACATGATTACTTAAGATCAGCTGGGGATGGGCACGAGCATGATCTACGCAGATACTCATGCCTCCGGCCTGCCCTCCCTGCTCCTGAGTTTCACCGGGAAGAGTCACACCGGCGCCGAGAGTGCCGCAGGCAGCATCCAGTCCTCCGGCCACTACGGGTGTATCGGCCCTAAGCCCTGTTTCCTGCGCAGCCTGGGCGGTAACCGTCCCAACAATTTGGTGGCAGGGATAAAGAGGGGGCAGCATTTCCAGCGGTATGCCTAAATCTTTACACAGATCAGAATCGTATTCTCCTCTGCTAATATTAAACACATGCAGACCATAACCCTGCGATAAGTCCTGGGTAATTTTTCCGGTCATTTTGTAGACAATATAGCTGTTGCTCTGCAGAAATGCCGCTGTCCGCTGGAAAATATCGGGTCTTTCCTCTTTAAACCACAAAATTTTTGGAGTGGTATAGGTCGGCTCAAAGCGGTTGCCGCTAACGGCAAAAATTCGTTCTGCGCCCACTTCTGCTTTTACCCGCTCAGTAATGGCATTAGATCGATTGTCCATCCAATTTGGTGTGTTGTGGAGGACTCGGCCATTTTTATCGATTGGAATTGCCGACCAGCTCTGGCCATCGACTCCCACAGCGGCAATTTGAGCTGCTGAGACCCCATCAGCATTCAAAACAGCCTGGACTGCTTCGCAGACTTTAACCCACCATTCCTGCGGATCCTGCTCTACCCAGCCGGATGCCGGGTAGTAGATTCCATAAGCTTTAGATGCTTGGGCAATCACTTCACCCTCAACAGTAAAAACAGCAGCTTTACACGCTGAGGTTCCAATATCAATTCCCAACAATAACTTCGCCATTATTTCACTCACTCTCTTTAGTTAGTCCATAATGGTCTTTGCCTTCACGTAAATGTCCAGTACACCGCGGACCATCGGGTACTCGGATACATAGTCCACTGAGCTGCGCACTAATTCTGAGCAGTTCGCCGGAGCAGCCGAGCGGGCAGCGGCACTAAACATGGGTAGATCGTTGTCAGTGTCGCCAATTGCCAGTACCCTGTCCGGGTCGGTATTGGTAATTTCACACCAGAACTGCACACCCTCAGCCTTGTTGATGCCCCGGGGTACAATTTCAATCGACCGGGACGATTTGGAAATATCGATGGGCGCTTCAGCAAGCCGCTCTTCAATAACCGGTTCAATTTCCGGCAGCAGCTCCGGGTTGATAGTATTAACGCTGAAAGTATAGGATTTGCCTACTTCAACCACGATCTCTTTGCCGCCGATTATTTCTTCCAAAATGCGGTGGATATTCTCCTGCTCCTTAAAAAAATCCTGAGGAATTATGGGATTGAGAATTGCCTCTTTAGTAAGGGGATGGTATAGCAGAGCACCATTTTCGCAGATGCAGTAATCTGAGATTAACAGCTGCCGTGCCACCGCCTCTAAAAACGGTGCCGGACGCGATGAACACAGGGCAAAAGTGAATTCGCGGCTGTGATTTCGCTCTGCCAGCTCACTCAACCCGGCAAAATCCCACATCTCACCGCGTCCCGGCACTAAGCATCCATCAACGTCGCAGAGTATACTGACCATAATTATCAACTTCCTTCTTCAAATGATGAATTGTTTCCATGCGCTGCTATTGTTATAATAATGGCAGGTTAGATAGTTTTGAGGGAGGAGAACAATGCATAACAGACCGCACTCACGATTTCCGGAATTAGATTTGCTGCGAGGATTGAGCATTATTGCCATGGTGCTGTACCATGCCTTTTGGGACTTATACTACTTCGATCTGGCTTCGTGGGATATTTTTCCATTTTCTCCCCAAATCATGGCTCAAATCATTGGATCATCATTTTTACTAATCAATGGCATGTGCTTGTCCATCAGCTACGCCCGGACAATTCGGGCCATAGGGTTTAAAGGAATCTGGAAAAAATTCATCATCCGCGGCTGCAAACTGTTGAGCTGGGGAGCAGTTATTACCCTTGTAGTCTATTTTGCCTTGGATGAATACATCCTGTTCGGCATCCTGCACCTGATCGGTGTATGCATATTATTATCACCGCTGTTCCTGCCTCGTCCGAATGCTGCCTTAGCGGTAGGGGTTGCGGTAATTACTGCTGATTATTTGCTTACCAATCTGTCGGTGCGCTCGCTGTTCCTGCTTCCGTTTGGGCTCGGCCGCATAACCATTCCCATGGTTGATTATTACCCGCTTTTCCCCTGGTTCGGCGTCGTGTTGATTGGGATATGGTTGGGATCGGTATGCTACCCTCATGGCGAAAGGCGTTTTCCTGTTTTAGCGTTAGAATCAATCAATAAGCTGCCTGGAACTCAGTTTGTGAGATTTCTAGGCCGCCACTCCCTTATTGTTTATCTAATCCATCAGCCGATCGTTTTTGGCCTGGTTTATTTAATCCACACCCTGGTTTAGCTCGACAGGCGAAGAGACAGCCGACCTGCCTAAGGCTGTCTCTTCCTCTGAACTAATCTTTCTTGAAGATCATATAGGCGATTATTGCCACTACAGCAATAATTACGACCCACCAATACCAGGTCATTCCGTACCCTCCTTTATGATTTAATTTTCCGACTATTACCAATAAGATGCTCTGATCCTGCTTTTTGACTGTTTATTTACTTCTCCTTTCCCCGGGTCATACCCTTTTTTAAATTATATTGGTCGAGCGGCTATTATTATGCCAAAAAAAAGAGACGCTAGATTTGGCGCGTCTCCGCAGCTGCCGGTAGATACAGCTCTGCAATCGATCGGGAACAAGCGAGACCAACAGCAAAAATGCACATCGCAGAGCCGGAAATAAAAAACAGCCAGTAGATCGGCACCGCATCGACCAAAACTCCAACTACTGCCGTGGATAGGGGAACAAGCATGTTGACAGTGCTGTCGACCAAGCCGAAAACCCGCCCGCGATAATGATCGGGAACCAATTCCTGCATCATGGTTTTAAAAGGGACATTAACCTGAACCAAGAACAAACCTGTTAAGAAGTTTGGCAGGACCATAAAAATCAGGATTCCCACCCTTGATAACCGAGAGTATACTGCTGGCATACCCAGCAGTCCTAAAACTGCAGCTAAAATCCCCACCACTAGAACCCCGGACGACAACAGCTTGTCTTTAGCAAACCTGCGCGTCAGAAAACCGATTAAAAGTGTGCCTAACAGCAGCCCCGCTGGATAGCTTGAGTGGGCAAATCCGTAGAGTTTCGGATCCATCAGCAGAACTTCTTTGCCCAAATAAGGGTAAGCCACAGCATAAATCGGATTGAGCGCGAAATTCATTCCCAACGCAAACAGGATTAAGGTGCGGAGTCCAACATGGCCCCATAAATAAGTAAATCCGGATTTAAGCTTTGAGAAAAACTGAACTTCTATTTCGCTTTTTACACGCTTAGGAAAGCGAATAAACATCTCCGAAACTGCTGAAAGCAAAAACGAGATGCCGGTAATCAGAAATACACCGCCATATCCCGCGGTACCCAACAGAAAGGCGCCAGCAATCGGACCAAGGATACCTGTGGCACTCTGGCTGAAGCTGTCGCGGGCATTAGCCTGTACAAGCTCGTCTTTGCTCACTAAATTCGGTAGCGAGGCGCTGATTGCTGGGTTAAACAGCACAGCGCAGAGCGATTGCACCACCGAGGCCGCAAACAGCACCGGCAGAGTGAGCATTCCGTTCAGGTAAATCGCTGCCAGAGCCAGCATCAGCAGACCGCGAACCACGTCCATGGAAACGATCAGTATTTTGCGGTCGATTGTATCGGCAATTACACCGCTGAACGGGAGCAGAATTATCATGGGAAGAGAGGAAATCAGGAGCAGCGTACCTAACACCGCTCCAGAACCGGTTAAATCAAGGACGAGCCAGGTAAGGGCAAAATAGTGGATCCCGTCTCCCAGCTGAGAAACTAATTTCCCCATAAAAAGCAATCCGTAATCACGGTTAATAAAAACTCTTTGTAAGAAATGTTTCAGCATCCGCTTAAGCAGTCCTTTCCTAGCCTCTCTGCAGGATCTTGATTGAAGAGTGCTGACTGTGTTTTTCTTTAGACCCCTCGATCACTCTGCCTAACACTACATCGCAGGCACCATGGCAGGTAATATCAGCGGTTCGCGCTGTTAAACCTTGGGCCTTTATATCCCCCGCACCGGAAATCTCAGCCTTGAACTCATCAATATTGCCGCCGCTGACACTGATATCTCCGGCTCCGCTGACATGAGCTTCGAACCTTATTGTAACCTCATTCAGTTCAACATTCCCTGCACCGCTGATAGCCAGCTCTGCTTCGCCAATCTTGTCAGCTTTTAAATCGCCGCTGCCGCTGATTCGACACTTTAAGACATCGAAATCAGTGAGTTTGACATCACCTGAGCCGCCGATCTGCACTAATCCATTCTTAAAAGGTACCTGCACCTCACCACTGCCGGATCCGCCAATCCTCAGCTCTAAATCAGAACCGCTGTCTTGGCCAATCATGATCTCAATTCGGTTTCTCTCACCGCGGTGATAGTTTTGCTGTTTTTGGACTGCAGCAAGCAGCGAACCGCTCTGAGAAACCTGCAGACCGCCAATGAAAGGTGCTGAACCTACCGCTTTTAGCCTTGTATAGGTATCAGGCGAGCGCAGAACCTGGAAAGTGGCATTGGAGATTTCCAGGCGCAGCGAGGCGATCCCGCTGAATACTTCGCTGAGCTCAGTCTGCCCTTGATCATTCTCGTCGTACTCATCGGCGAAATCAAAGCAGATCTCACCTGAACCTTTATTGATGATTTCCTGCCGCCGCAGATCTGCGCTGCTGCCATCTTTAAAAACAACCGTATCCTCGTTTGTTACAGCCACTTCCTTATCCGAGTAACACAGCAGACCTTGATAGGTATGGATCAGTTTTAACCGGCCTTTCTGTTTAGGAATAGCTGATGCTTCCGCTTTTGTTGGATCGATACCGCCTCCGAACAGCTTTTCAATCGTGGTATTCAGTTCCTGCGCCAGCCGGGGAAGCATGGTTATTTCCGGAAAGCAGATTTCATTTTCCCATTTGGAAACAGCCTGAGCGGTAATATTCAGGCGTTCAGCCAGCTCCTCCTGGGTTAAGCCCGCCAGTTTCCGAAATGAAGCAATCCGCCTGCCAAAACCATAAATGTTATACATGTGACCACTCCCTGCACGTATTTGCTAGTCTAATTATCCTGTGAAGTGCAGTCGTTATCCAGATATTGCTGGTTTAAGTAAAAGCCTTTTGCCGGCATAAAACTCAACCACTGGTTGAATAAACCTGTGGTTGAATTAATCTCAATTTGTTCCGAAAATATTAATTAAAACATTACCTGGGTTATAAAGGATACTTAAGCGCCGACAAAGAATATAACCTAGTTTCTAAGTATTATAGATTCCAAGATTTTTAGAGGTGTGGCATATGTTTAAAATTAGAAGACTTGATTCCAAAACCATGTTTATCATAACAACCCTGCTGATCATATTGATCGGTGCCGGCGACTTCCATTCCGGGCAGCTAACTTACTCATTGAACCGAGACGCAGATATTATCAACAATTTAGGGCTTATCCGCGGATCGATTCAGCGCTTAATTAAACTCGAATTAGCAGATGCGCCCAATGATGAGCTGGTTCAAAGCATCGATCAACTAATCAACGAACACCTAGATGATTACCCCGAATTTATGACTGAATTGGCAGCCCAGTGGGAGCAGATTAAACTGCAGATACTGCTCTACCGGAACAACCCTGCCGATAGCAGCCCTAGTACACTATTATTGGTAAGCGAACAGATCTGGACTACTGCCGATGATGCGGTTATCCATGTGCAGAGATTATCAAAACAGCATTTAAATGAGTTTCGGCTTATATTTGCCTTAAACTTCTTTACCCTAGTGCTGGCAGTGATTATTCTGATTTGGCTGCGGCGCTATGTCCAGAATCAGTTAGAGTATATGGTGCGCTATGATGCGTTAACCAGCGCCATAACCAAAGCCTACTTCAAGCGCATCCTCCCCAGAGAAATGGATCTGGCGAGCAAAACCGAGACTCCCCTTTCCCTGATTGTTGTGGATGTAGATAAGTTCAAGCAGATCAACGATACCCGCGGCCATATCACCGGTGACTTTGCTCTGCAGCAGATCTCGGAAATGCTCATAGAAAACTTGAGAGGCACAGACTTTTTGGCCCGCATCGGCGGTGATGAATTTGTGATTATCGCACCCAACACAACCTTATGCGAAGCGAAAAAGCTGGCTGATCGGCTCCAGAGCGTAGTTAACGCCGCGGACTTTCCGGGTATCGGTCCACTCTCCATCAGCTTAGGCATCGCCGAATATGATTACAAAGAAAGCATGGATCAGCTGTTTGAGCGAGCTGATCGAGCTCTCTATCAAGCCAAAGCCGATGGCCGCAATCAAGCAGCTGTATGCAGTTAAAATCAGCTGCTTAGTTCGAAGTCAAAAGTATTCACTCCGGGTTTGACTGGGAAGGTTTTATCTTTAAACCTAAACTCTGCCCGGATATCACTGCCAATTTCGAGTGTAAACTCAACTCTGCCATCCTCAATCCCATATCCAACTGCAATTTTTCCTGCAGCAGCGGTGATTGCACCGCTGACCTTCTCAAGCCCTTTGACTAAAACAGGAGCAATAATCACATCTTTAAAACCGGTGCTGTTTGGCTTCTGTTTAATTCCTAAAAGTCCATAGAAAAGATACTTTGTGCAGGCTCCAAACATCGGGTGATTGTGGGATTTACGACCATCCCAATATTCCCACAAAGTTGTGGCGCCCTGATTTTTGATATGCCCGAATGATGGATATTTCTCTGATGTTAAAAGATCAAATGCTGTCTGGGCATAACCGTTTTCAAACAGCACCTTGATCAAAACATCGGTGCCGAAAATACCGGTATCAAAGCATTCAGCCTCGGAGTATTTTTGAGCCACTTTCTCTAATAACTCCTGATTCCCTAAACCTAGATCAAGAGCAAATACATCCGCTCCCTGAATAGATCCGCAGAAACTATTTTCATCTGGATCATAATAGTGATCGATTAATGCCTGTTTTACCATCTCCAGCCGTTTTTCGAACGGGAATGGTTTGTCCAGCACTTCGCTGATATATCTGATTTGCTCCATGGATTTGACATAAAAATAAGTGTTGATAAAAGGTTCAGGTATGGCAATCGGGTCAGGAGTACACCAGTCCCCCAAGCACCATCCACCCGGTTCTTCCGCCACCACCAGACCATTCTCACTGCGCAGCTCCAGATAATCAATATACTTAAGCATATTGGGATAATACTTTTCTAAAATACTCTTGTCACCATAATGGCGGTAGTATTGATAAGGCACCTCAACAATCGCACAGCCCCATCCCCCCGGACCGCCACCTCCTCCGGCAAATGGAGCAGTGTGCTGCACATGCCCAGTATCCGGATCCTGACCGTCAGCAATATCCCGAATCCACTTTTCATATAACAAACGGCTATCGGCAAGCAGCATCCCAGTATCGCAGAACAGCTGACCGTCACCAGTGTAGCCCAAACGTTCCCGATGCGGACAGTCGGAAGGAACTCCCAAGTGAACATTGCACAAAAATGTGTTCACGGTTGCTTGATAGAGCCAGTTCAGCACATCGCTGTCGGATGAAAAGGTAGAGGTTACCGGAAGATCGGTGTGAACAATAACGCATTCCTCCGGCTCCGCCTCGCCGTACACCTGGAAATAGCGGTAACCATGCCAGGTAAATTCAGGCTCGCAGATACTTCCAGCAGGCACATTGATAAACTGATCCTGCTGGATCTGCTCTTCTCCGCCGGTGGTTGCAAAGGACAGAGAACCATCAGATTCCAGTTCTTCAGCGTAGACAACTTTCACCCTGCCGCCGTCCGGTCCCGTATATTTCAGTTTTGCCCAGCCGACAGTATTTTCGCCGCAGTCATAGATCTTGGAATCAGAACGAGTTTGGAGCAAAACCGGCTTGAGCGAGCGAATTCTTTTATCTGTAGGACAGCGCTGCTCATTAAACTCTCCATTAGGTGTTTCCGCCAAATCTACCCTCTCCCAGCCGGTGTCATCAAACCCGGGGAGGCTGAAATCAAGAAGCTTTTGGGTAAAATCATGGACCTCGCCGATGTAGATATTGTTTTCAATAATATGGCTCTGCCTCCATTTGATACTTTGGTCAGAAGTTATGTATTCTGTATCCGCACCAGAACCTACAGCAATTGCAAACATCAACTTCGGATAGTTATACCACAAGTCACCTTCCAGAGTCTTCACTCTTTGATTGTACATGCCATTACCTAGAACGATCCCAATAGCATTTTTTCCCTCAGCTAGGTATGAAGTGATATCATACCGGACGTAGTAAATTCGGTGGGTAAAGGTGTCGTTAATAGGCCATAAAAGCCGGGGTCTGCCCCGATCCTCATAATCGGACCAGGCCGGGACCAATACATCATCAGATACGCGCTTTCCATTGATAAACAGCTGAAAGAGCCCCAAGCCGCAGATCGCTATCTCGGCTTTCTGAAACTGTTTGACCGTGAACTCTTTCCGCATATATGGAGCCTCGCATTTTCCGCCCCGCACCCATTGGATTTGCTTAAAATCAATTCTTTCCATAACGTCGCTCCTTACCTTCATGACAATATCTATTCTCGCAGCGAGCTGTTTTCCAACCTGTACTGCTGCTCCGCTTTTTTCGCATACCATCTTGTCAGGTCTGGGTTCCCCAGTTTCTGGTAGCATCTAGCTAAAATCAGATAGACATCACTGCAGCAGTCAGAATAAACAGTGATCAGCTTCTCTATAGTTAGAATACAGCGTTCATAGTGGCCTAAATGCATCAGCGCAGCGGCAAGCTTAAAATAGCAGTTCCTTCTCATCTCAATCCAGCAATCATCTTCCATCAGTTCAAGCGCATGCTCATAACTGTGCGCAGCCAGCTCAAAGAGTCCCCGTTCCGCTGCGATATCACCTTTGAGCATGTGGGTCAGCGCGCGGGTTGGATTGGCTAACACCGCTTTGTTCATCACGGAATCAGCTTTCCGGTAAGCACCGATACTGGCGTACAAACTTGCCAGATTAAAACAGAGATATTCATCGTCGGGGTTGACAGCCAACCCCTCTAAATAGGCATTTATCGCCCGATCGATCAATCCTTCGTTCAGAAAAAATGCGCCGAGATTAATAAACGGCTCACTGGAATCAGGGATAAGTTCAGCCAGCACCCGCAAGCAGCGCTCAGCCCTGCCGATGTGATGCAGATTATAGTAAGCGAAGGCCAGCTCCTCCCAGAGGTAGGTATTTTCACCTTGAAACAAATCCGGATGATGCCTCTTGATCTCTTCAAGCAGCTCTAGAACAAGATTGAGTTCTTGCATTGTCAATTCCCGCTCTGCGCTCAAGCTGAGAATTTTCTCCGCTTGTTCTAGTTTTCGCCTCGCCCAAACATATGAGTTCCTCATTGAAACTTCTCCCCTCTCGGGATGGATACTAATAATTTATATAATAAACGCAAGAAACCTCCCCCAGTTTACCCGCGGGAGGTTTTCAGCACACTGCTCAGCACTGACACCTTACTTATTTATGTTTTGATGAAGCATTTTACGATAGCAGTAGATTATAAAGAAAGAGCTGATTGGTCCGGTAATTAGAACGCCCAAGCCAAAGAACAAGGCTCCCAGCATATTAAGGACCATAACCACTAACAGCATACCCAGCGTCAGAAAAATGTTGTCTCGAACAATCCTCATGCTGATGCTGAGCGCCTCAACAGCTCCTACCGGCCGGTCTACTACAGCTACAGGTGCAAGCCAAACAAAGAAAGCGAAGATAAAACCGGGAAGCACCAGAAGAAAAGCTCCAAGCATGGTTCCAAGCGCCGCTAAAAAGCCAACGCCGATGAAAGGCAGCACCCGATCAGTGGCTGAAAAAATATCTGACAAATCAACTTGCTGACGATCAAATAGTTTAAAAAAGATTTTCTGTACACCTACAGCCACAATCATCGACAGCACAATACCCGCAAGACCAAATACTACACTCAGAGGCGGAATGATCATAGAAACCAATCCAGCAATCACTGCTGTTGCAAAAGGCGCGATTAAAAGAACCAGCTCTAATAGAAGCAGAAATCCCAAATTTTCTCCCAACAGGTTCCATCCGGTTTTCAGACCATCAACTATGGTATCAATTACAGCAAGCCTACCATTAGAATCAAGCTTAGGATCTTGAAGCATTGTTTTACAGTGCACGCAGAATACAGCTGCCTGCGGAATTGTTTCGCCGCAGTGTGGGCATGATTTCGTATCCCCTGATAAAGAAGGACCGCTGGGTTCATCGCTGTGGAAAACTGTTTCCTGCGGGCTCTTATGGAAATCCGGGTCATAACTCTCAGCATCGACAAAACTTCCATCACAGCCAACAACTGCGCATCCCTGGTTTTCTACCCAGCATTGGTGGTGATGGGGAGTATTACATTTACTGCAGATTAATGCTGTATCTTCAGCTGTAAAGGCTTTCTGGCAGTAAGGGCAGTACTTCCCGGCAATAGAATTCAAGATACTCACCTCATATTTAATGGATTACAGCTGTAAAATTCGAGGTAATAATAAAAATACCTGCAGATATCTAATCAACTTGACACTTTTGGACCATTAGCCCACAATAAAAGTATTGGATACTGCAATATATGCGAAGGAGTGTAAGAAAGTGAGTGACCAACTAATCCGCTGCTTAGCTTTTGATAAGCAAGTGCGTGTGATTTTTGTAGATAATACAATGCTGGTGCAGGAGCGCTGCAATCCCTTAGAGACATCTAAGCTGACTAAAACTGCTTTGGCTAAAACCCTGACTATTGCTTCCCTGATTTCCGGTACGCTGAAAGATACCCAGCGCATCAGCCTGAGAGTAGCTGCAACTGACCAGGAGTATCAGGTTTTGGCAGAAGCGGATGCGGAAGGCAGCGTCAGAGGCTTTGTCAGCCAGCCGTTCCTCAACCTTGAACCTGGCAGGGTCGAAGGTATGACTTTACCTGAGTTCTTTGGTGATCGCGGCGGGCTTCAGGTTATTAAGGATCTGGGCCGCTATGGCAAGATGTTTACGGGTGTGACCAAGATGCCTTACGGCAATATTGTCGATGACTTTTCCTACTACTTTGAGCAGAGCGAACAGACCACATCTATGTTTTATCTGAGCCTCATCTTTGATGATCAGGACCAGATTACTCTCTCCCGCGGAATGTTCGCCCAGCTGATGCCCGGGGGCAGCGAGGAGCAGATGCAGAAGCTGACCGATGCGGTAAAAGTCTCTTCCTTGTTCCAACCGCAAACTAATTTTGGTGAAGTATTTCAAGAAGAGCCAGAATCAATCAGCGCAGTATTCCAAGCTGACCTGGAGGTTCTCAGCATCGAGCCAATTCAATTCCGCTGCAGCTGTTCTAAGGAATTGCTGCTGAGCATTTTGTCGTCCCTCACCGAAGAGGAAATCCAGTCCTACATCGAAAGCGGGGAAGATATTGAAGTGATCTGCAATATGTGCGGGGAAAAACACTATATCGATCCCCACGAAGTTGTTCCCAAGTCCTGACCCTAGTTGGGGGTCAGGACCCCTTTTGGACTTCGATTAAGGGCTGCACTGCCTCGTAAAGCTGCGCAGTCGCTTTTAGATCGCTTAAACTGTACCGGACCAACCGCTCAAAATCCCCCGAACGCCAAACCTCTCCTACCATCGATCCGTCCATATCCTGCTTGGGCGATTCAATTCCAAACTGGCTGCACCAAAAATCTAAGCTGTAGCGATGCTGCCAGGAAAGAGTTCCCATGAATGTAAGCACTTCTAAAAGATCGCAGTTTTCACTAAGAGTATAGCGGCTGCCCACAAGATTGCGAGTGGGCTGTATCCCATTAACTGCTGAACGGAGCATTAGGAATGGACCATCGAAATACCTGCCGTTAAACGTTATCACAGGATATGCCGCATATCTGCCGCCGGGACCAGCTTTTTCCAGAAGCTTTGCCCAGAACAATCTCAAGATTTGCGCTTCCGAACCATAATAAACTACTGTCTCCGGATCAAGCTCCACGTGCCCGGTGGGAAAAGCTTCCTCATTTTCCTCGTTATTAATCAGCACTAATGACCGCTGATCGTTGATCAAGTACAGTCCAATCGCTGCTATGGTTCCAGCAGCAGGGTTTAAAGGCAGCGACTCCACCACATTAGCCCTGGCATCCCCTGTTTCACCACTGGCTGCTAACCGTTTTTCTTCCCTCTCGATCAAGTATTCCTGCACCGAAGTGCCGAGACTATCAAAGCGTCCAACTGTTTCTATATCTACCACTACCGGTCCCATTGTCTCACCTCATATCATGCTGTTTCATTCTTCGTTACTGCCAGAATTCAAAACTTTGATTCCTGCTTGTTGATCCATGTTACCATCTCATCCAACTCCCGCCGCTTCTTTTTTGGAGCAGAATCTGCTGCGGGATATCCCACCGGAAGCATCGCAATCGGTTCCAAGTGTTCAGGTAGGTCCAAGACTTCCCGAACCATGTTTACATCAAAAGCACCGATCCAGCAGGTGCCGAGACCCAAATCTGCGGCAGCCAGCGTCATATGATCGACAGCAATTGCCACATCCACATCGCAGTAATCTCTGCCATCACCCCGTTTCCAAGAGCGAGAATGATCGCCGCAGGCAACAATAACTAATGGTGCCTGTGCAAACCAATTGCGAGGATAAGCCTGCTGCAGCCGGCCCAGCAGATCTTGATCAGACACCACAAATAGATGCCACGGCTGATAATTGACAGCAGATGGAGCTAAGCGCGCTGCTTCCAGCACCTGCAAAAGCTTTTCCTTCTCCACCGGTTTTGATTGATAACCTCGCACAGAATACCTTTTTTCTGCCAGCTTAAGAAATGTCATACTCATTCCCCCTTAGAATGGATTTTTTTCCCAACAGTTTGCCCAACAGGCCATGCTTAATTCGGATCAATCTAGTAAAAGATAAAAGTTGAGGAGGTTGTTAACATGTCGAATCAACAGCAAAATGTCCTTACCGAAAAAGAGTACCAGCAGCTTGTTCAGGCCAAAGAGCCTAAGCGGCCGGTGTTTCGCAACTGTGTGCGGGCGTTTTTGGTTGGCGGCTTTATCTGTGTTCTCGGCCAAGCCTATTGCCGACTTCTACATATATGTTTTAACTTTACGGAAAAAAGCGCCGGAAACCCTACCTCTGCTACACTAATATTCATTTCTGTGCTGCTGACCAGCCTCGGAGTTTATGACCATATTGCCCAGTGGGCAGGCGCGGGTACTGCGATCCCGGTAACCGGCTTTGCCAATTCCATGGCATCTGCCGCTTTGGAGCACCGCACCGAAGGCTATGTATTGGGTGTCGGCAGCAATATGTTTAAACTGGCCGGCTCTGTTATCGTGTTCGGAGTATTCTCTGCTTTTATTATAGCATTGATCCGCACCCTTGCAGTAATGATCGGAGGTGCATAGCTGTGAAAGTCGGAAAGCAGACTTGGTTGTTTGATAATCGGCCTACCATCCTTGCTTCCGCTGCTGTCGGCGGACCCCGGGAAGCCCGCGGACCTTTAGCGGAAGATTTTGATCTGCTCCATGACGATCTGCTCTTCGGCGAAAAAAGCTTCGAAAAAGCAGAGCGGAAGCTCCTGGAAGAAGCCTGTGAGCTGGCAATTAAGAAAGCAAACTTAAGACAGGAAGATATTGAATTTATGCTGGCAGGCGATCTATCCAACCAGATTATCAGCTCCACTTTTACCAGCCGCGGGCTGGCCATTCCTTATCTGGGATTATTCGGAGCCTGCTCAACATCGATGGAGAGCTTAGCCCTAGGAGCTCTTATTGTCGACACCAGATTTGGCAGTAATGTGCTCTGCGGCACCGCCAGCCACTACGCCGCTGTCGAAAAGCAGTACCGCTATCCAACTGAATACGGGTCACAAAAGCCTGATACCGCCCAGTGGACAGTTACCGGCGCTGGAGCTGCCATCCTTGGGCAGACAGCAGCTGGACCGCAGATTGTCGCTGCTACTATCGGCAAAGTGATCGACATGGGGCTAAAGGATCCTTTCAATATGGGCGCGGCTATGGCTCCTGCCGCTGTCGATACAATCAGCGCCCATTGCCAAGATCTCAACATCTCTCCGGATGAATATGATCTGATTGCCACCGGTGACTTAGGCCGCTACGGCCACGAACTAACGCTGGAACTGTTTCCGAAGTATCATATCGACATGCCTAAAGAAAAATATGCTGACTGCGGCATGATGATTTATCACGAACACCAGCCCATGCTGTTTGCCGGGGCAAGCGGCACAGCCTGCTCCGCAGCAGTAACCTATGGCCATATTCTCAACCGCATGCGCAAAGGGGAACTTAAAAAAGTGCTGATTGTTGCTACTGGGGCGCTGCTTTCCCCCATGTCCTATCAGCAAAAAGAAAGTATTCCCTGCATAGCTCATGCCGTTGCCATTGAATACACAGAACAGGAGTGATTCTGGTTATGGAGATTTATTTTTGGGCTTTTGTAGTAGGCGGACTGATATGTGTCATCGGCCAGCTGCTCCTTGATGTCGGCAGATTCACCCCTGCCCATACTGTAACCATCCTAGTTGTTGCCGGCGCAATTCTTTCCGGCTTAGAACTGTATCAGCCTTTAATAGACTTTGCAGGAGCCGGTGCTTCCGTTCCCATAACCAGCTTCGGCAATTCGCTGGTTCAAGGTGCGTTAAGTGAAGCCAAGCAATCGGGATTGGTTGGAATTGTGACCGGAATCTTTGAAGTAACCAGCGCCGGTATTTCCTCGGCAATTGTATTTGCCTTTTTAGCATCGCTTATACTCAGACCGAAAGGATAAGGAGGTATTATCTGCTGTGAAATTTGGATGGACAAGATCTGCCTGCAGAATCGCACTTCTGTTCGTGATTGCACTGCTGCTTGCAGCCTGCGCATCAGGTTCAAAGCAGTCAGGCCCAGCAGCTGACAAGCCCCCGCTGGCAGCAGATCTAGAGCTGGGAGCAGCGGTAGAGCAGCTTGTAAAGGAGCATCAGGCAGTGGACGAGGCGGTCGCTGTGGCGCTGGACAAGCACATTTCAGTAGCCTTAAAAGTGTCCGGTTTTCAAAGACTGAGGCTTAAGCAGATCCGCCGTGAGGTTAATGAAATGATCCAATCAGAAATCCCCTCTGAATATACAGTGCATATTACTACCGATAAACGCCTGATTCGCGATTTGAAAAATATCGCGAAAAATATCAAAGAGAACAACGGCATAGCCCAGCCAAAAATCCGGGATGAATTTGAGAAAATCAACAAAGATATGCACGGATAATCACTGCAGCCCACCATTTACATGATGGGCTGCTGAAAGTCGTTTTAAAACTATTTGCGCTGCCAAACTCTCACCCAGTCAACTTCCATCAAACCAGGCCAAACTGTGGATTCATTAGGATCGCCGCCCCACCCTCCAACAGCAAGATTGAGGATAATATACAAATTGCGCGACTGAGCGATCCACTCCTGATTGGTAAAGGCAGTGCCGATCTGTTCGCCATTAAGGTACCACCGCATATAAGTGGGAGTCCACTCAAATCCATACACGAAAAAGTCTTGGGATAAATCGTCCACTGTAAACTTCTGATAATGAGACCACTTGTTATTCCAGGATGGCCCGTAATGATAATTGATGTGAAGTTCCCGCGGATTGCGGGTCAGAATTTCCATAATATCGACTTCCGGAGGCCAACCATCGCCCAACAGCCAAAACGCTGGCCAAAATCCTGGAGTACCGGGGACTTTGATCGCCGCTTCGATATAGCCATAAGTAAAATGAAACTTGCCGTGAGATGTAATAACTCCTGATGTGTAGTCCAGATATTGGACACCATCATGTTCCACAAATAGAGGCGCATCGGGATGCCGCTCATTCTCGGCCTTAATGGTCAGAATACCATCACTGACAATCACATTCTCCGGCAGCATATAGGCTCTGTGATTATGAGTATGCCCCGTTCCCCACGGATAATTGTAGCTCCACTTAGTCATATCAAGACGATCGCCATCGAAATCATCGAAAAACACCAGCTCCCATTCGCCGGGATGCTCCAAAGTCGGCAGGCCCTGACTTTCGATTCGTTCCTTAATAAGCTGTTTCGCAGCATCCTTAAATACCATGAGATTTTGCTCCTCGGAAGATATTTGAGTTTGAAGCCATTGGAACAACGCTTCTGCATCAGAGTCACTGTTAAGCTGGTTAAGATTTGGAGCCTGGGAAGCGGTAACAGCTAATGCCGCCCAGCGCGCCTTCATACCATTCTCTGGATTCACCACAATCGCAACCAAATCAGGCAGGGCTTCCGGTATCTGCTGCGGAACCCGCCCGATTAAAACCGCCGCGGCCCACTGGTATTCAGGATGATCTGACTTCAGCATGGTTTGAGCCAGTTCCATTATCGCGGCCTGGTTTCTCCTTAAAGCGCGGTTTGCGGCAAGAGTTACTTCTAGCTGCAGGTCATCAAAGGCCACTGCCAGCGCTGATAAAACATCCTCGGACAAGATTCCGATCTCGTTTAATAGATCAACCGCAGCTTTTCTTACACCGCTGTTGAAATCCTCAGCTACAACCTGGCAGAGTACGGGTATTATCTCAGCTGCATTTTCCTCATCCACAAGCCGTCCTAAAGAACCTAAAGCCTGGATCCTCACCTCAGCTGCCCCATCATCAATTGCGGCAATCAGCGCAGCAATCTGCTCACTTGAGCCAAGTCTGCCGATCAGCCGCGCTGCCGCCTGCCTAGCCCTTACGGTTCCTGTGCCTTCAACTAACAACGCCTCCAAATAGGGCAGAACACCTGACCCAATTTTTTCCAAGGCATTGCTGGCAGCATAGCTTACCTCATAAACCTCATCACTCAAAGCCTGCACGATCAGCTCTGCTCCCGGCAATGCATCCGGACCCAGCTCGCCTAACTGAACTAAACTGGTACGGCGCAGTTCAGGATCGGCACTTTTCAAATCCAGAATTAGGCTCTCAACATTCTCTGTCCCACTAAAAGCTGAACTTGACAAAACCAACAGCAAAATGAGACTAAAGAAGGCTATCCTCCTCACAGCAACCCCTCCTTGGTATTATTACTAACATGTAAACATTTCTTAACCTGCAGTTAAATTCCTGCCTTCACTTTGTTTTCACTTGCTTGTTTAAGTTTGCTGAACTTAGGGACACTATATATTAACGGTCAATGTAGAAATGGGAGGTCTTAACATGGATCAAAACCCGAGAAAGGACAAAGCAAAGAAACTTCAGCAGAAAGCGAGCGCTTTTGCTAACCAAAAGCAGCTGCGCGCAGGCTCTGACCCTAATTATCCAGTTGAGGAGTTAGCCGGTGATGAATCCACCGATAACCGCATTGACATCAATGATGCGGAGAATAATGCCGAGTACAGAATGACCACACCGGCCGGAGGACCGTTTATGCATCCCATGCACGATGCTACGGCTGATCCCCAGCTTGATCACCCTCAACCAGAAAATAAAACCAAGAAAGAACAGTCCCGGAGGTGACATTCGTGCAGGAGTTGACCTGGAAAGTCGGCGGAGCGCAGGGCGAGGGAATTGACAGTACCGGTGAAATTCTAGGTACTGTTCTTAATCAGGAGGGTTACTACACCTTTGCTTACCGCCACTTTATGTCATTAATCAAAGGTGGACATACCAACTATAAAATTCGCGTTGCAGACCAGCCTGTCCACTATCACGGTGACCAAACCGATATCCTCATCGCCTTTGATCAGCGCACTATTGATGAAAACAAAGATGAGCTGCACCAAAACTCTCTGGTCGTTTATGATTCGAAGTTCGAGCCCGAAGGTTTGGATCAGGTTGCAAGCTGTGGTATCCCTATGAGCAAGATTGCCCAGGACCTGGGTAATGTTATTATCAAGAACATGGCTGCAATCGGGGTGACAGCAGCAGTCCTTAAGCTGGATCCCCAGGTATTCTACAATTTGGTGGAAACACGCTTCGGCAGCAAAGGCGAAAAAGTGGTCAGCATGAATAAATCGGCGATTCAGCAGGGCTACGATTATTATCTCAGCCAGTGTGCTAACCGCCATTTTCAGCTGCCTGATAAGCGGGCATCAGATCCACCGATGCTGATTTCCGGCAACGAAGCCGCCGGCTTTGGTGCACTCGCAGGTGGATGCCGATTCCTGGCTGCTTATCCCATCACACCTGCCACTGAAATCATGTACTGGCTCATCAACCATCTGCCAGATTACGGAGGCAAAGCGGTTCAAGCTGAAGATGAGATTGCAGCCTGTCTGATGGCGATCGGTGCCAACTACGCCGGAGTGAGGGCTATGACTTCCACATCTGGACCAGGATTTTCCCTGATGCAGGAAGCCATCGGCCTAGCCGGGCTTGCTGAGATTCCCTTAGTAATTGTGGATGTGCAGCGCGCCGGACCGGCCACCGGCATGCCTACAAAAACCGAGCAGTCTGACTACAATGAGATCCTCTATGGATCACATGGTGAAATTCCCAGAATAGTACTGGTACCTGCCACGATCAGCGATTGCTTTTACCATCTGGTCGAAGCTTTTAATCTTGCTGAGAAGTATCAATGTGTGGTTCTAGTTGCTAGTGATCTGTTTTTGGGCATGTCCAAGCAGTCTGTTCCTGAATTTGATTTCAGCAAAATCAAGGTTGAGCGGACTGGTTTCATCAGCAGCCAAGAGCTGACCAAACTTGAACCCGGCGGATATAAGCGCTATGTTCTTACTGATTCAGGCATTTCGCCTCGCTCAATCCCCGGCCAACCGAACGGACTTTACACAGCCCTTTCTAATGAGCATGACGAGCAGGGCAAAGAAGAGGCCGAGGATCCCTATAACCGGGTTACTCAAATGCAGAAGCGATTTCGCAAACTCTCCAGTTTCTCACCTGATACGTGGGGGGCCGAGTACTGTGGTCCCGACAATCCCGAACTGCTTATAGTCGGATGCGGTTCAACTTACGCCCAGATCTCTGAAGCAAAAAATAAGCTGGAACAATCCGGAGTGAGTACAGCCCATCTCCATCTGCGGATTCTCAAGCCGTTTCCGATCCAAGCGGTGCGGCAGCGAATTGAACAAGCCAAGCAAGTTATCGTAATTGACAACAACTATACCGGACAGCTGAGAGCCCTGCTGCAGCAGGAGGTAGGCTTCCACGACAAATATGTGCCCCACACACGTTACGACGGCAATCCCATCACTGTCAGTGAACTTGTTGCCAAAGCAAATGAGGTGTTGCAATGAGCTACAAATTAACAGATTATCGAGGTCCAAGACCAACTTGGTGTCCGGGCTGCGGCCACTTTGCAGTGCTGGGCTGTCTGCAGCAGGCTGCGCATCAGCTGGGGCTGCCCCCGGAATCAATTGTTGTGGTATCGGGAATCGGGTGTTCGGGAAAAATCAGCCAGCACTTTAACAGCTATGGGTTCCATTCGCTCCATGGACGCTCCATACCGGTAGCTGCTGGAATCCAAATCTCCAATCCCAATTTAACCGTAATAGCCGCCGGAGGCGATGGGGATGGCTACGGCATCGGCCTCAATCATTTTATCCATGCCGCCCGCCGCAATATCAACATCACCTACCTGGTAATGGATAACCACATCTACAGCTTGACAACGGGACAGTATTCACCAACCAGCCGCAAAGGATTCGTTTCCAAGACCACTCCCAAAGGCTCGGCTGAAATGCATCTGCGGCCTTTGGAAATATCCTTAACCGCCGGGGCGTCCTTTGTCGCCCAAGGTTTTTCCGGTGATGTCAAACAGCTGACTGAGATCATCAAAGCCGCGATTCAGCACCAAGGTTTCAGCCATGTAAATATTTTCAGCCCCTGTGTCACTTTCAATAAAATCAACACCTTCGACTGGTTCCGTGAGCGGATTATCAACCTAGACGAGCAGGATTACCAGCCCACCGATCGACTTCAGGCGCTGGCCAAAGTCATGGAAGCGGATGGTGTCCTGACGGGAATTATCTACCGGGAAGCAAGGCAGCTTTTCCACAATGAGATTGCCGGTGTTCAGGATCAGCCGCTGACTGAAACCCCGCCAGCTCTCACTAAAGAACAGTTTGACCAACTGATAGCAAAATACCGCTGAACAGCTGGATGTAAAAAAGGGTGGCTGTTTCTGCCACCCTTTACTGAATATCAATAATCCGCCTGCTGCTGTCAGTCTGGTCGGTTTTCGGGATTTTTACTTCAAGCACTCCATTGCGGTATTGGGCTTGAATATCTTCCGGTTTAACATCCCCGACGAAAAACTGCCGCTCGCAGCTGACCATCCGCCGCTCGCGCCGGATGTATCTGTTTTCCTCTTCTTGACTAAAACTCTCATCGCTTTTAACGCCAATAGTTAAGTAATCTCCATCGAGTTCTAAACTGATGTTGTCCTTGTTCATACCCGGAAGTTCAGCTTGAAGCAGATAGTGATCCTGATCTTCCTTGATATCTACCTTAAATCCATAGCTGCTCATCGGCCAGTTCCAAAAATCACGGAAAAAGTCATCAGCAAATCTTGGCCGCATTCTTCCCCTGCGCAGTGGTCTGAGATAATACATTAATTTCCACCTCCAATTATTTTGCTCACTTATAATTTAAATTAAACGTCAGGGAAAGTCAAAGACACATTTCGGCTGAATTTGACCTTTATTGACCTTTGGTGTAAGCTGCCTTTAAATTTCGCGGCACTGCTCATTTTTTCAAAGTCAGGGAATGTCAAACAACTTCCCGGTTCTGCTACCAGCACTGTTTCCAACTCATATCTTTCCCCTTAACCATCAAGTTTATCCGCCGGCACAAAAAATCGTCTGCCCGCATCTGCAGACAGACGATTAATTGACTATGGTTATTTTCGCCGTTTGTAAGTCACAAAACGATGAGCGAGAAGATTGCGCTCATCGATAATCCCAAGCTCTTCATCAACTGCTTCCCATTCCTGCTCATTAAATTCAGGGAAATATGTATCTGCTTCTACTTCTGCGTCAATTAATGTAAGATACATTTTGTCGCAGTAGGGAAGCAGCTGGGCATAGATTTCTCCACCGCCGATTACGAAATACTCTTCAGCTGGATCAAGCATCTGAAGCAGCTCGGGGATCGACCGCACAATAACTACTTCCGGATGCTCCACCTGATACTCCGGATCTCTGGTTAATACGATATGCCTGCGGTTAGGCAGATGCCCCGGCAGTGATTCATATGTTTTACGCCCCATAATAATGGTGTGGCCGGTAGTAATTTTTTTAAACCGCCGCAGATCGCTGGGCAGATGCCAAGGAAGTTTGTTGTCTTTACCCAAGGCGCTGTTTTTTGCAACAGCTGCAATAATTGCCAGCACTAAATCGAAACCTCCATTTTGATCCTGCCGTGGTGGCGGTAATCAATCAATTTGATGTCATCAATCGTAAAATCGTAAAAATCCTTGATTTCCGGATTGATCCACAATTTAGGAGCATCATAAGCCTGATCTGCCTTTGAAAGCTGCAGTTTAATACCTTCCACTTGGTTCTCATAGATATGAGCGTTGTTGATTACATGGGTAAAAAGTCCCGCCCTTAAACCGACCACCTGTGCAACCAAGTGAACAAGTACCGCATATTGAGTCATGTTAAACGGCACACCAAGGGGCATATCACCGCTTCGCTGCACCAGCATGCAGTTCAGCCGCCCATCGGTTACATCCCACATCGTTAAAAATGCGCAAGGCTGCAGCGTCATCTCCGGCAGATCTTCGACATTCCACAAGGATACAATCATCCGCCGGTTTTGGGGATCAGTCTTCAAGGTTTCAATCAGCTTGTCCAGCTGCTTGTACTTAGCGATTTGATACCCATATGCCTTGCCGATGGTGTTGTTCTCATCAGTCCAATGATCCCAAATATGAATATTCCGCTCGTTCAGCCAAGTTACATCATTGCTCTGCTGCTGCCAGATCCAGAGCATTTCCTGCACTGCGTATTTAAAAGCAACAAATTTGGTAGTTAAGATCGGAAACTCCTTTTCCAAATCAAACTGCATCATCTGATGGGGCAGTTTGTACGCGGGAGTTCCGGTTCGGTTCTGATCGTAATATCCATGTTCAAGGATATTGCGTACAATAGTTAAATACTGCTGATCTGCTGTACCCACAAGCAGACACCTCTTTATAATAATTTTAGTAGAGATCTAAATGTCCGTTGGACAGCCAGCCCCCGTCTACAATCAAGGTATGGCCGGTAACGAAATCAGACATGGATGAGCATAAGAAGACAGCCGGACCTACCAGATCATCAACTTGACCCATTCTACCTGCCGGAGTCCGCTTAGCCATTAAGTCAGGATTGTGAACACCACGGTCAATCAGCTCCTGCACCATTTCCGTGATGATATAGCCGGGACTGATGTTGTTAACCTGGATATTGTAGCGGCCCCACTCGGCGGCTAAGGCTTGAGTCAGCTGCATAACTCCACCTTTGCTGGAGGAATAGGCTGCCCGCTGCTGAATTCCGGTGTGAGCTACCAAAGATGTAATGTTCACGATCTTGCCGCCTTTACCCTGTTCAATCATGACTCTGCCAACTTCCCGGCACATTAAGAACGTTCCAGTTAGGTTTATATTGATGCATTTAAACCAGTTTTCCAATGACAGTTCTTCTGATTTAGAAACCATGGTAATGCCTGCGGCATTGACCAAAATATCTACTGAGCCAAAACGCTTTACAGCTTCATCAACTACTTTTTTAACATCAGCTTCTGATGCCACATCAGCAGGTACAATCAAGGTTTCTACGCCGTATCCTTCAATGATTTCAGCCTGCTCTTCCAGCTGCTCGCGAGTACGGCTGACTAAAACCACATTAGCGCCTTCCTGACCTAAACCTCGGGCAATAGCTCCACCGATACCCCGCCCTGCTCCGGTAACAACAGCTGTTTTGCCTTTTAATAAGCCCACTCAAATCGTCCTCCTCAGATTCTATTTGCTGACGGATTTGATCCGCTCAATCACATCTTCAATCACCCAGTCTGGAGTAGATGCTCCGGCAGTAATTCCGATTAGCTGGTTTTTTGCATCTTCAATTAACTCCAGCGGCAGCTCTGAACTATTTTCTACGTGAATAGTATTGGAACAGTGAGCTTTTGAGATTTCAACCAATTTTTTTGTATTTGAGCTGTTCCTGCCGCCGATAACAATCATCACATCCACCTTTTGAGCAACAGCCGCAGCGCTTTCCTGCCGCGTTTTTGTTGCCGAACAGATGGTGTTAAACGCTTCAACATCTTTACATTTGCTTTCTACCGCTGCCAACACCTTCTCAAAGTTTTCTAACCGCTCGGTAGTCTGGGCCACAACGCAAACTTTTTGATCCGGTGCAAATTCCGGCAGTTCGTTAGCATCGCGAGTTATTACAGCTGTGTTTTCGCAGCAGCCGTTGATTCCAATTACTTCCGGATGATTAGGATCTCCTACAATTACAATTTGGTATCCCATTTGATGGTGGCGAGTAACTTTTTTGTGGATTGTTGCAACGTAGGGGCAGGTAGCATCAACGATTTCCGCTTGAGTTCGAGCAATTTGTTCATATATCTGCGGGGCAATCCCATGGGAGCGGACCACCACAACATCATCTTTACCTAGGCTCTCAACCTGTTCTAAGCTGATAGCATCGATACCATGCTCTTCCAACCGCTTGATTACATCATTATTATGAATCAAAGGACCCAGCGTTTTTACATTGAGTCCTTCAATATCATAGAATTGCGTCGCCATGTCAACAGCGCGCTTGACGCCAAAACAGAAACCGGCATTTTCTGCCAAAATTATCTCTTTAGCCATTTTCTACCATCCCGATTTCACTAATTTGTGCCTTTTTGACCGCTTCCATCAGGGTTCTCCAAGCCAAAACCGCACATTTAACCCGCGCTGGCATATTAGCAATGTTCTTAAAGGCAACTGCATCCTCTAAAACTTCCAGTTTTTCCTCATCGTGGATCTCACTTTTTATCATTCCCAGAAACGTATCGGCCAATTTAACGGCCTCCTCCACCGACTTACCCTTGACTAAATCAATCATGATCGAAGTCGAGGCTTGAGAAATAGCACAGCCTGTACCGGTAAATGCTGCAGACTCTATTATACCATTACTAAGATAAAATTCCAATGTAATG